>ERZ773130.373-NODE-373-length-56157-cov-8.283822_pt1 | contig 56157 bp, 58 predicted proteins | sample MGYA00511919_ERZ773130 | MGnify/ENA primary metagenome ERZ773130 (study PRJEB29015, sample SAMEA2737851) | human gut metagenome | biome: human gut; feature: human-associated habitat; material: faeces | place: China | collected 2012 ...
CGGGCGGCCATTTTTATTATAGGAGGTTTATACCATGGCTATTGATTCTAATCTGGTCAAGCTGGCTCTCGATGGCTACAAGGGCCACGTTGCTGGTGATTATTCTGTGAACGACACCCAGGAGGCTCTGCGTAAGGCTCTGGTTGAGGCAAATGGCGGTTCCACTAAGCTGGACATTAAGGCTCTGCGTGACGGCAGCTGCTCCAAAGTGTTTGCCATTGTTGAAGAGCTGGTCAATGTTATTTCTGAGGAAGGTCTGAAGGGCGACGAGTTCTTTATGAGCATGGTCGAGGATCGCAACCTGGCTTTGGGCGACACTCCCAAGTTCCACATCGAGAAGGAGTGCCTGTTTGCTGTTGCCGATATTGCCGAGGGTACTCAGGGCGTGCGCCGTCAGCGTCTGGAAGCCGGTACTGACATTACCGTCAATACTCAGCTGCACGCTATCAAGATCTACGAAGAGCTGAACCGCGTTCTGGCTGGCCGTATCGACTTTAACAAGTTTGTTGATATCGTTTCCAAGTCCTTTACTAAGGATGAGCTGGATTCTGCATACGCCGCATTCGTTGGCATGTTCAGTAAGCTGAATGCTCCCTACATCGAGACCGGCTCTTTTGACGAGGATAAGCTGCTGGATCTGATCGAGCACGTTGAGGCATCCACCGGCGAGACCGCCGTTATTGTTGGCACCCGTAAGGCTCTGCGTCAGATCAAGACTGCCGTTGTGTCTGATTCCGCCAAGGAAGATATGTATGCAATGGGTCACTTTGGCCGTTTCAATGGTACTGAGCTGATTGCTGTGAAGCAGCGCCATGCTACCGGCACTACTGATTTCATCCTGGATGATAAGACCCTGTACGTGTTTGCTGGCGACACCAAGCCCATTAAGCGCGTTACCGAGGGCGATGTTACCATGCTGATGGGCACTCCGATGAACAACGCCGATATGAGCCAGGAGTTCCTGATGATGAAGCGCACCGGCATTGCCATTGTGTTTGACCGTGACTTCGGCGCATACAAGATGGCCTGATCGATAATTTGAGTTGAATGGCGGTGGGGCAACAGCCCTGCCGCTTCTTTTATTAAATAGGAGGAACGAATGGCAAGACGTACAACTAAGACTACCGCCGCAAAAGCCACTGCTCCTGTAGTGACTGAGCCCGTAGTCGAAATTACAAATGAGACCATGGTGGAGTGCCGCAATGGCACAGCTGGCAATCTGATCTATAAATCCACCTTGAATCCCGGCTACACCGTTGAGTGGGAGGCTTTTGGCGATGTTCAGGAAATGGAGTATCGCGAGCTGGTTTCTATGCGCGGTAATCAGCGCCGGTTCTTTGAGGAGAATTGGATTTTGATTGATGATCCCGCCATTATCAAGAAGCTTGGCGTTGAGCGCTATTACAAAAATAGTCTGACCACCGACAATTTCAATGACGTGTTTACAATGCACGCCGATGAGATCAAGAAGATCGTCCCGACACTGCCGGGCGGCACCAAGGATGCGATTGCATCTGAGGCTAAGAAAAAGATTGAAACCGGTGAATTGGACAGCCGCAGTGCGATTAAGGCGCTGGAGGACTCCCTGTCTGTTGAGTTGGAAGACACAATTTGATGTAAAGGAGGCGGGTCATGGCAACCACTTTTGAAAGTATCTATGCCCGCTGTCGTGGGCGCATTCGAGATTATGACAAGGAAGGATATACCGACGAGATGTTTGCAGATGCAGAGAGCGACCTGCTTCAGGCCGCCATTGATGATTTTGCGGACATTTGCGTGCAAGACCTGACTGACTACGATGATGAGCTGCAGCAGTTCAATGTTACTCTAACCCGCAAGGAACAGAGTATTCTGGCGTTGAGCATGATTGTGCATTGGCTGGAGCCGTATGTTTATAACTCTGACGCTTTGAAGAACGCTATGAGCACCAAGGACTTTTCTTTCTTCTCCCCTGCTAAGCTACTGGAGCAGATGAAAGACCTTTTAGCGCAATCGCAGCGTAAATTGACTGCTGAGATGAACTTGTATTCCTTTAAGTCAAACAGTGTTTCTGAATGGACACAGTAAGGCGGTGGGATATGACAAGATCTCAATATAGAGCCATGCTGAAACAGGATGGAGAGACGCAGCGCGACAGGGTGGTCAATAAGGCACTCCATGATACGCGCCTATTAGCGCCAGTCAATCCTTCTTATAAAGAAGTGACGATAGACGACGTACCCCGCTGGGTGAATATTATATCGTCTACTGTTACAAATCAGAAAATATTCCGCACAAGACCTGGTGAGGATTTTGAGATCGGCAGCATTATGTACTGGGGTAAGAGCCACTGGCTGATTACCGAACGTGATGCAGATGATGAGATTACCGTGCGCGGCCGCATTCAAATCTGCCAGAAACAGATCGTGTGGCAGGACGACAAGACAAAAAAGATCGTATCTCTGTGGGCAACTGTGGAAAAGCCGTATTACTCCAACCTGAGTGAGAACAAGGTGATGAGTTATTCAACTCGTGAATTCCGTATTCAAACTCCGTTCGACGAGTATTCTGCCCGTCTGAACATTGGAAAACGGCTGATGTTGGAGATCGTCAATGGAGAACCAAAGACCTATCGAATCACGTCGATTGACCAGATGACTGGCCGAATTGACTATGATAATGACCAGATCGGGTTCCTCTCGTTTAACGTTGAACAGGATCTTTACAACGCAGAAACAGACAATGTAGAGAAAATGATCTGCAATTATGTGCCTGAAGATGCTTCCGATAACGTGGAAATCACCTATCCTGACGATAACATCGTAGACGACAGAGTGCTTTCGATAGAGTTTACGGGCGAACCATCCATCACAACGGGAGGATTTGGCAAGCTGTTTACTGCAAAAATCGATGGCGAAGTGTACGACGGCGCAGAATGGACGCTTACCGGCGATTGTACTCCTGCAGGAGTATGTTTCAAAGGCGGTAATACGATTACGACCGGTGCAAAATGCAAGATCACTTGTGTGGATGATTCTAAGTTGATTGGACAAGTCGTGGTACTGACGGTTAAAGCAGCCGGCCTTACCGAAAAGATCGAATTGGAGGTGATCTGATATGAATCTCGATGAGATCGGGGTATTCAAAAATCGGGTCGTTTCCAAGTTGATCAATGACGAAAATGTCCTTGATGTCCTATTGGGCAACACAGATGATATCGACGATCCCGAAACTCTTCTGCTTGGTAAGAATGGGTCGGGTGAAGGTGGATGCGTGTTTAAGTATGAATATGTTCCAGATACACAGGAAAACTCAAAAACATTTTCGTGTGTTGAGGTTGTGCCAGAACAAACCAGCGGTGATTCTATTACGATGATGACTATTTACGTGTTTGCATATTGCAGTAAAAACCTTATGCAGACATATCACCGGAAAGGACAAGCTGGGACACGCATTGATATTTTGGTCAGTGACATTGATAAGCTTCTGAATGGAAACAAAGAATTTGGAATTGGACCGCTTGAATGGGCTGGAAGCAGCATCTATAAGCCGGCGCAGTGCTATTACGGACGAATGCTTGTTTATCAGGTTGGCTCTTTTAGGAGGGCTCGCTGATGAGAAAAATTTCGTACCTTGATCATCTGAGCCCATATGGTGTGCAGCTAAAAGACGTTGGGCGAATCCACTCGCCTTTTCTGAAAGATATTTTGAAGATTGGCTATACCCAGTATCAATACGCACTGACCTTATTTTTATATACCCCAGAAAAATACTACCATGATGCGGCAACTATGATGAAGATGCCAGACATCTGGGAGCAAATGACAAGCGAGCAAAAAGCAAATATTGCGATGTTCGATATTCTTACATCGACAGATGAATCCAGGGCTGAACTAATTTCGGCTCTGGGTCTTTTTGTTTCTGGGAAATTGGAGTGGGACGAGCAGCATCGAGCAATTTTTATCGACAAAGAAAATAGCGGCAAAAAAGGATTTTCTATCGGTGGCTATATTGACAGAAACAACTATTCGACCGTAACAAAGCTTTGCTTGCAGATGGTTGATATCGACGAAAGCGACATCCCGGAAGAAGCTCCAAAATTCAAGACCGAAAAAGATCGCTTGTTTTATGAGAAGTTCCAAAAGAAGAAGAAAAAGTTCAAACAAACAAAAAAGGCAGACCCGAATTTCGAGCTGCCGAACATGATTTCTCTCTTATGCACTTTTCATCCAAGTTTGAATTATTCAAACATCTTTGAGCTGACAGTTGGGCAGATACGAGATACGTTCTCCCAACTATTACGCGCAAAACAACTAAATATCGCTGAAATGAATTACTCCGTTTGGGGCGGTAAATATGACCCCTCGAAATGGATAGAGCGAATTGACAAAGAAAACGAAACTATAGGAGGATAACAATTATGGCTAACAAGAATGCAAATTTCGCCAACCGCGAGGTCGCCGATCTGATGCTGGTCGACTACTCCACCAAGAAGCTGTTCCTGAATGTTGATTGGGCTAACGTCACTTCTACCTCTTTTGAGGGTGACCGCGTGTTCGCAACCGGCGGCCAGGGCGCACCTAACCGCGTGCAGTTTGACGGCTCTCGTACCGGCACTCTGACCATCGAGGCACAGGTTTACCCCGTCAAGGTCTTCCAGATGCTGTCTGGCAACGACCTGGGCACCACCGCAAACTTCCTGAAGCGCGAGAAGGTCACTGCTGCTGATACCACTAAGCTGGAGGTTTCTGCTGAGATTGCAAGCACTGCTGTTCAGGTCTTTAAGGCTGATGATGATCTGGGTACTGAGATTACTACTACTGGTGCTACTGGTAAGGAAGTTACTTGCACCGTTGAGAGCGGTGTCGAGTACATCGTGTATTACTACGCAAAGCAGGCAGCCGCTCAGGTTGTGCACCTGGATAGCCGTCACTTCCCCAAGGCTTATCGTGTCGAGGGTTCTATTCCCTACAAGACCGAGAACGACGACATCATCGAGGCACATCCCATCTGGTACAAGGCTGCTCCTCAGGCTGGCTTCGAGCTGTCCTGGCAGAACACCGGCGATCCTGTCTCTCTGACCATGACCTTCGACGTTCTGGCCGACGAGAATGGTGACATGTTCTCTCTCATCTTCCCTAACGAAGGCTGATACATAGCATTTACACGAGGCAGAGTCTTTCGGGGCTCTGCCCCTTTTATGAGCGCACAATTATTGCAATTGCGCGTTGATATGAGGAAACTCACAAATAAGAAGAACACCCACGTGGCGACTTTCCGCTCTCTAATTTGCATAGGAGCTTCAGTGAATAATCGGATAATTGGCCCCGCTTATGCCCGGGGCTGGCTTACTTCCATAACAAACTTGGCGATAGTCACCAAAGCAGCTACGAATTGAACGAACTTAGACATGGTGTCGAAGTCAATCATCATACGGGCCTCCTTTCTGCCAGCAGCTGTACTACTGGACTTCGGGAAGCCCCTACTAATTCTCGCCGTTTTAATAATTCCCAAAAGGGATACGCAGGTGTTCTTCAAATTTGAATTTTACCACATCCAGAAAGAAAAAGGAAGTGTTTATTATAAAAATCATTGCTTTTGACCAGGCTCTCGGCAAGACGGGTGTCTGTACCATTGATGGCGACACTGTTTATCACTCGCTGATCGACCTGAGCAAAACCAAGGATGTCTTGGAACGCTCAACAATGATGCGCCAGATGATTCAGAGCCGCATCAAGAACAATCGTCCAGACCTTGTAGTGATCGAAGATGTTGCACTACAAAGCTCGCCAAAAACATTGATCCAGCTGGCGCAACTGCAAGGAGCGATTATGGGGGTATGCGAGCTAAACAATATCCCCTATGAGATCATTAAGCCATCCGAGTGGCGAAAGATATTAGGATTTAAACAGGGTCGAGTAAAGCGTGCAGAATTAAAGCAGCAGGCCATCGACTATGTGAAAACCTATTATGGAGAAGATGTTTCGTCTGATGAAGCTGACGCGATGTGCATTGCGACTGCTGTAAAGATGGAGCTTGAAAACAATAAATTAAATCAGGAGGACTAATACTTATGGATGCAAAGAATAATCTGACTTTGGCTGAACGAATTTTGTTTGTTGACAGCGTGGTAAGCCTGTCTGAGCGTGATGGCCGTTACGAGCCGGCGCTGTATGACTACGCTTTCCGAATTACAACACTGATCATGTTTACTGGTCTTGAAACTGAAGAGCTATCACAGGACCAGATGAGTGAGCTGGCTTTCTCTGATGAAACGACCAAGTTGATGAATGAGGCTCCGCGCAAGTATATTCTGACTACACTGAACAAGGCTTGCCGCGAAAAAATCGAGATTGCCCGCCAGCAGTATATGGCCGCATTTGAAGCCGCAGCAAAGAACCAGCCGTTTGAGCAGCTGATGCAGTTGGCTGCCGAGGTACTGAGCGGCATTGGTAATCAGTTCGACATGAACAAAATGATTGAAAAAATCGCTGAAGAAAATCTGAAGAAACCGGTAGAGAAAGATAACTATAGCGTCAAAACTCCTGAAGGTATGCTCGATGGTGCTCCTTCAATTGATACGGCAGAGCTTATTTCTGCGGCCGCTGAAAGCAAGGAGTAAACTATGGGGAAGAAATCATTCAATACCGTTGAGGGGCTTCAGCGAGAAATTATGAAACGGGCAAATAAAGCTCTGAAAAATGAGGTTAAAGATTATGTGGAAGATAAGATGAAATCTCATGTAGAGCAAGATGTTTATGCAACCTATTCCCCTGTTGAATATGAACGTCGTGAAACCAATGGCGGATTATTGGATGATTCAAATATCAGAGATGTTGTACATGGTCGCGTTTTGACCGTGTATAATGAAACTCAAGTTGAAGGTCCTCGCCTTGCAAACCATAAAGAATATCATAATCCAGATGGACTCCCCCGCTTGCTTGAAAGTGACAACATACGAAATCCATGGACACACAAGCGCTATAGGTGGATGAAACCACGTCCGTTTATGACGAACACTCAGAAAGATATCAATAAACACAATAAAGATATCGTAAATATGGTCGAGCAGCGGATCAATCACGACAATACAAAATAATCAAAAAGATGAGCAGACTTATTAAAGCCTGCTTTTTTTAGATTCGGAGATTGGTTGCTCCAGAAGGAGGAATAAAACATGGCGAGAGAACCAGAATTGAGTATCAAAGTTAAGGTTGACCCGCAAATCAATAAGGCGAAACTTGAAGAAGATATACGGGCGCAAGTCAGCAATATAAAAAAATTACCTGCTGTCCCTATTACGCCTGATGTATCTAACTTACAGGACGAAATTGAAAAAGGATTAGGTGGACCTTATAGTGTTGATATCGAACCAAATCTTGAGAAAAACCTAACGCAACAGATTAACGACGAGATTACTGCCGCACAAAATGGCGCTCAACAAATTAAGGTCAAACTAGACGTTAAAGAATTCGGCAATGACCTTTCAAAGCAACTAAAAGATCAGCTTCGTGGTGTAAATCGCACTCTTTCTAACTATCTAAAGGAGATGCAAACTAATCTTGCACTTGCTAATAAAGCCACATATGGACTTTTTGGTGGTGGAAATCGAGATGTAACGGTTGATAGTATTTTCAATGAAATCTCAAAAAAGGATATTAAAAAAGCGCAAACACTAAATCGACAGTTGAATGATATTTATTCCGAAATGCCGAAATTAAAAGAAATGGGCAAGATTTCAGCAGATAGTGATATAACTTCAATTGATCAAATGAGTAAGGCGCTGATCAATCTTAGCAACTCTCTTTCTTTGATGTCTAAAGCATGGGACGAAGCGGATGAATCTGTTTATAATAGTACATTCAAAGATTTTGAAAAGACATATGATTCTATAAAAAATGCAATCGTTCAATTGGAAGAGTTGTATAATGCTCCTGGTGCATTAAAAAATCTTAACATCAAAGGTTCTATCTTGAAAAATTTTATTGATAATGCAAAAGGTGGCCTTGAAGATATCTCTAATCTCAGAGGTCAAGGTGGAGATTATTCTGTTTTTTCCAAGTCAGTGGAAGATTATCAAGACTTATTAGATTATGCTTCGACATTCACTCATCTTAATGATTTAATCGGGCAATCAATCGATCGTTCTAAAAAGGAAATAGATGGGCTAAAAAAATCCGAGCAAGAATCTATTGGTGCTGGCATCCCTATTGATTCATCTGTTCTCGATGAGAATACAAAGAAAATCATTCAATCTATTGGTGAAGTTAGTGCCGCAATGGATGATTTAGAGAGTAAGTCTAAAAATTTTTCAAACAATCTTACTGTTGAAGTTGATAAACATGTTGACAATATTGAAGAGAAGGTAAAACAGCTAAAGACTCTAATTGATGTCTTACTGAATGGTCAAAAAAATACTCCCGGTGATTCCAAAGGGCAAGAAGATCCTACAGATGGTACATCCGGGACCGAAGACGGCTCATCTTCTGTTTCTATTCGTGGCAAGGTTGTTATAACTAATGCCGATGTATCTGTTGATGTCAAAGATCCAGTTCAAATTCCTGGTGTTGTCGTAGTTGATTCTGATGGCGTTCAATTTGGCAATACAGAAGAGTTGCAAAAAAATGTCGATTCAATTACATCTGCAAAAAAAGCATTACAAAGTGTCGTTAATAAAACTGAGAGCTATGTATCGGAAATAGCTGAACTCGGTCCAGCATTTCAGTATGTAGCGCAGGAAGTCGATAATTTAAGTCATTCACTAGAGAATCAAATTGCTGATTTTACTCGCATTTCTGAACTGACGAACAATTATATCGATAAATCTAATTCTATTAAAATCGATACCTCCACTATCGCGGTCACTGGTGAACCGGCTGCAATTGATGGTAAGGTTATTTTGAGTGCCGATGATGTTGTCGCACCCGAAACACCAGTAAATATCAAAGGCCATGTTACTCTTGAGGCCGCAGATATAACTCCTCCAAAGACCCCGGTTGAAGTTAAAGGTAAAATTGTCACAACGACTACTGATACCGAGACGAAAGGCAAAAAGAAGAAATCGCAAAACGACATTGAAAAGCAAGAGCTTATTGAGTTGAAAGGTCACATCAAACTTGAAGACAAAGATATTGAGCGACCTGATCCAATAGTGATGAATGGCAAAGTAACTGTCACAAAAGACAACATTAAGTTACCAGAAGGCGGTATTGATGTTAAGGGTAATCTGATTCTAAAAAACGCTGAAATTGCTAATGCCATTCGAGATGCATCCGAAAAAGCTTCTAACCCCAAAGATACTACTAAAACAGCTTCTACTAATAGAAAATCTTCTACATCTCGTCGTGGTTTGATTAGTGACTTAATAACAGTCAATAAAAAAATCGCTGAGACAAAGAACATACTCAACGATGTTTCTGAGGATGAGGTCGACACCATTCAAAAGCGTCTTGAAAATTTAAGAGCAAATCGTGATGAAATCGTAAAGCTGTTAAACGACACAAATACAGATAACGACAAATGGTATGTTGATCGAAAATTCCGATATGCTAACAAAGAAGTAGACTATACTCGACTGCGTCATGCAGATTCTAAGAGTGTAAAAGAAAGTCAAGAAAATATCCAAGCGGCTCAGAATGAAAGAGACAAATACAATAATGAAAAGCTTTCTGCCTATCGCACATATAGAAGTGAACAAAACACATATAAGATAAAGAAAGCACGTCTGGGTGAAGATGAGAATTCTGATGAAGCAATCGCTATAAAAAATGCAATTGATGAGTTAGAAAAAAAGAAAAATGCGGCCTTAAATTCGATGAAATTAACGATCCAGGAATACACCGATTTAATGGATCAAATGGGAAAAGAAGATGCTGAAGTCGAAGAAAAAGTCGATCGCCAGATCTCCATTATAAAGGCCCATGAAAGTAATAAAAACAAAGTTGCACAAACTACTCGTGGCAAAAAGATCACTGATCAGTTGACAGAAGCACAAAAGACTTACGGTACTGTTGAAGAAGCTAATGCAGCCAATAAACCCCCTACAGCTATTCAAGAAGCTCTTCATGTACAACAGCAACTCGTTGATGAAATTGCAAAAGCCACTGCTGGCACAGAAGAATATAATAATGCAGTTAAAGCAGCAGAAGATAATTGGAAGAATGTTATGATTGCTATAAATTCTTCTAAAAAAGCAGAAAACGATCTTGTTTCAGCAGTTGATGTTATTCGTAAGAGATTTGCTTTACTTAAAGAAGAGGTTTCACAGAGTTCTAATGACGAGTTAAAAGACGAGATCACAAAAATCGAAAAACAAGCCGCAGAACTTGCATCTAAGAATCCGGCCGAATATGATAATTATGCAAGTGATCTTTTGGCTTTGAAGCAAAACACTTATTCTGTTCAAGCAAAACATACCCTGTGGCGCAAAGGCTATAAGGGACTTGAGAAGAAAGGCAATAAAATTGCTCAAGGTGTTGAAATTGCACGACAGATGCAGCAAGATGGCACTCTTAAGGATGTTGATTTTAAAAACATTGATGAACTGATTGCAAAACTCAATAAACTTCCTGCTCAAACCAGTGAATACGCTAAGACTCTGGAAGAAATCATTCCCATTTGGGAGGAAATAAAGATAAAGGTTGATGCTGTAAACGATGCCGAAAATAAAGCTGTAAAACAAGCTAGTGCTCGAATTGCAGGAGCATCCGCAGTGAACAAAGCTATGGGCTCCAATCAGTCTTTGATTGGGAAAGTAAAAAGCAATAACGGAACAGACAAAAACTTTTATTCTCAATTAAAAGAAAAACAAGACAAGTTAAGCAACTTACTTACCAGTGTCGAGGGAGAAACCGATCCTGTACAAGCTGCAAAAACATAGGCCACAAGTAATTTAACAAAAACAGCAGCTAGTAACATCAATTCTATCACTGATGCATTAAACGCGCTTAATAACGAATACAGTGAAGCAACACAAGAAGCCAAAAAATTTAATGCAGCTACTTCGCAGGAGCGTTCATTTAATAAAGCATCTACTGAAGTTGCAAATTTGAAATCAATGATCCATGATTACCTTGATGCAAATAAAAAACTTCAAGGCACAGACACAGGAAAAGGATTTTATGAGTTATTAAATGCTTTGAATAGCAGTGATGCACCTGCACGAATTGGCGAACTAAAAAAGAGGTATGCTGAACTTCGTGCTGAGTCAAAACAACTTGGACTTGAAACAGAAACTTTAGTTGATAAGTTTGAAAAGCTTTTTGGCCAGCATCTGAGCACCATGATCACCATGGCCGCTTTGCACAAGATGCAAGACGCTCTGCGGATCGTATATCAGAATGTAGTTGAAATCGATACAGCTGTTACAGAATTGCGCAAAGTCAGTGAATACGCCGGCAAATCTCTTGAAGAGTATATGGGTCGCGCGTCTGAGCAAGCACAAAAGCTTGGTGTTTCGATTAGTGATTACATCAATTCGACTGCTGATTGGAAGCGCCTCGGTTATTCTGATGAAGACGCCGAGAATATGGCTACCTACTCTACCCTGCTCAAAAACGTGGGAGACGGAATTGATGACGTTAACACTTCGTCTTCGTATCTGATTTCGACATTGCAAGGCTTTGGTCTGCTTGCTGATCAGGCAGAGGACGTTGTTAATAAAATTGATGCTGTAGCAAATACGCAACCTGTTACCGCAAAAGACCTTGGTGAAATCTTGACTCGCAGTTCTGCTGCTATGTCGGCCGCTAATAATACGCTGGAAGAAACTATTGCGCTTGGTACCGCTGCAAACGCAGTTATCCAAGATGCAGATACGGTCGGTACAACTTTAAAAAGTCTTTCTATGTATCTCCGTGCTGCTAAAAGTGACGCAGAGAATGCAGGCGTTGAAGTTGATGGCATGGCCAATTCTGTATCTGAACTTCGTAGCGAACTGAAATCTCTGACTGGCGTTGACATCATGCTGGATAGCAAAAATTTCAAGAGTACATATCAAATCATGAAAGAGCTGTCTCAAGTATGGAGTGGTCTATCCGATGTAACGCAGGCTAATGTCACTGAAATGATTGGCGGAAAGAGAAACGCAAATGCTGTTAGTGCTATTCTAAATAATTTTGACGTTGCTGAATCTTCCATGGAATCTGCTGCAAACAGTGCAAACGTCGCATGGGCTGAGAATGAGAAATACCTTGATTCCATTCAGGGTCGCTTAAATCAACTCGATGCGTCTTTCCAAGCTCTTTCTACCGATGTACTTGACTCCGGCCTGGTCAAGACTGTCGTATCTCTCGCAACTGGACTTACAAAAGCCGCAGATGCAATGATTAAATTTACTGGCGCTATTCCAATGGGTGCTGGTATCGCAACCTTTATAACTCAGCTGGGTAAACCCAAAATGACGGGTTTCACGATTGTGCCCAGCAATACTCCGGGTGGTGACACGGAACAAACCTGCTGTACTTATAATATTAAGTGCTGCAGTGCGAGGGAGTATTTAGTAAAACCGACGAACATGGCAGCGTAAGCTGTGGCGAGTTTGGGTAATTCTCGTCCGGGAACCGAAAGGAATCCGCAGGCAAGCTCTGTATGTGCCTACATTATTATAATACGCACTGCCAGAGACGCTTCAGAGAGCATAATGTCGGAGTGGAACTACGTGTGTAACAGCGCCGTAGATTCACTATGGGATGCTCCAAATCACTGCTACGCATGTTAAACGCATGTGGACAGAAAAATTACAGGTGGTCTCTCCCCTGCCGTCAAAAGTAGAGAAAAATGATTGAATAATTGAACAAAAAGAAAAAGTACACTGTTGTTCGTTGACAGCGTACTCTAAAAAGTGTATAATAAAAGCAACCAGGAGTTCCAATAGACGGTTCCCTCGGTTAGCATCAAACAAATGGAATCAAGATCTAGTCAATCTCAATCCCGCATGAAGAGCTGCCTACTGGACATAGGCGGCTCTTTTACTTATCACGGCTTTCGCTGTGACGATGTAGCATCTCTCGAATCTCAAGAACTGTCTTAACAAAGCCTGCGAATCCGAAGATCAGCATGGCGGTATAGTAGACAGTTGTAATCTCTAAATCCATGGCAACATCCTCCTTCCGACAATATTGCCGGAAGGCAGTTAAAGAAATACACGCTCCTTCTTGCCTTCCGGCTGCTGGGAGGGTGACCGCCTATTTTTTACATCTATGAATGGCGAAGTTCGAAGTAGAACCCCTGATTGCCCATTTATTATACACGCATCGACACGGCTGTGTCAAGGCTTTATAATGTAGTTTATAATACATGAGAAACAGGTTGCTTTTTTGAAATTTTCTGGTTATAATAAAAGTACAGTCGCATATCAAAAATATACGGAGGTATTATATTATGCCAAGACCCAAAGGAAGCAAGAATAAAACAAAGGTTCTCGATGGCGTCGATTACGCAGCGCAGATCGCTGAGAAAAATACTGCCGCAGAATCTCTCGCTGAAGAAATTGCAGCACTCGGCACGAATATTGCCGCGTTGAATGCTGACCGCAAGGCAAAGGAAGTAGAGCTGAAAAAACTCAATAAAGAGATTGTAAAACTCGAAAAGAAAAAGGCTGATGCTGACGCAAAGATTGCCGCAGAGCTGAATCGCAAAAAGGCAGAAGATATTGTTGCAAATGCACTGGCCAGCGGTATGACTGCCGAAGAGATCGCCGAACTTCTGAAATAACTGCTGTGCAGCTATCATAATGAACAAGCCCGACTTTCCTACTACTGGGAGGCCGGGTGTTTTAATAGTTGACAATAAAATTCCATTGTGGTAGCATAATATAAAGAGGTGATAGTTATGAAAAATGCAGCAAGCCAAACTTCTGATTACAAATGGTTTACCGACAATTATGCCTCTCTATGTGAAAAATACGGAAATGCTTTTATTGCGATAAAGAATGGGTCCATTCTTGGAGTTTATCCTTCTTTTGCAATAGGAGTTAAAGAGACGTTAAAACACGAGCCTGTCGGATCTTTTATTGTTCAAAAATGTTACGCTGATGGGCATATGCACATTGATAGTATAGCATCTATGAATTTTATGTAAGGGATACTGGAAGTTAATGAACGAAGAACGTCAACAGGCATTTACGCATTCAGGAGATTATATTTTAAATTCTTTACGATCCGTTTCTAACGTTTCGTATAATGGAAAGAGCACTAAATGTATTACATTATGGGACACAGGTGCCACATGCAGTGCAATATCAATGGATGTTGTAAGCAAACTCAACCTTGTACCATTTGGACAGCAAGAGATTCATACACCGTCTGGGACTAAGACAGTTAATTCTTATTTGGTAGATATCGTATTGCCTAACAATTTAAAGATATCAGATTGGCATGTTATCGACTCAGAAATTGGTGATCAAGGATTAGATCTTCTTGTTGGAATGGATATAATCTCTAAGGGAGATTTTTCTGTTAGCAATTACGACGGGAAAACTACATTTACATTTAGGACACCTTCTCAAAAGAAAACCGATTATGTGCAACAACTCGCTGTGCAAAACACTCTTGCCCGAAAAGGCGGGATGCCACATAAAGGCAAAAAGAGAAAGTAACAAAAAAAAACAAACGCTCGGAGATATGTAAGTTCTTCGGGTGTTTTATTTATGCCATACGAGTTAGACCTGTCTTACCACTCATACCCACAATTCTTACACTTGAACTGTTTGCCGAGCTTCGGTACCTAACTGTGCGGTTATCAGTCATCATCGTCTTCATCAGTATGAAATTTAGCCAACTCTTTCTTTTCGAGTTCTGTAAAGTCAAGATGATATCGTGTTTCAAGGTAGTCAAGAACTTCTTCTAATGCATATCCGATATAGAGTTGGTTTTCACCAAAGTCGTATCGCATACTTTCTACAACATCCGAATTAACGTAGACAGCTCTTGTGTCCCATTTGTATTCTTTCCCATCATGGACATCTTTATAGTTGATTGGATAGCGATACCAGCCGCCTCGTCCATAGTTGTTGTGTTCGTTATAGGTGTTATTGGCTATCTTTTCTTCTAATTCTGAAATAAGTTGTGCTTTTTCAAGTGAAATTTCCATTATATGTCCTCCGCGCAGGCTTAGAAGTTGCTTCCGCACTGCTTACAATGCCACTGTTTGCCGATCTTCCCGCTGGCAGCCCCCACGAGAGACACAGACACGGCGCGGCTTACGGTGCTGATCTTTTCAGTGTTCGTGGACTTGCAGTATGGACAGATGACACGCTTGCCGCTGGAAATGTCTTGCTGCTCTTTGCGGGCGGCCTGTTGTGCCTCGGCTCTGTGTTGCTCGTGAAGATGAGCCATTTCTTGACGATGGGCTTCTTTGTTCTGTCTACGGATTGCTTCTTCTACACACAAAATCCCTGGATGATCTTTCTCTCGAAGCTGGTCATAGTAGAATTGAAGAAACTCTGAATTATTTCTTTTATAATGGATTTTATTGTCTCCAAATAATTTCCTATTGCTTGTTTTAATTTGTTTGTAGTGTGCTTTCAACTCTTTGTGATCTTTTAAAATACAATCAGTTAAATATGCCCTTGTAACATTTTCATAATACTCTTCTAATGTTTTTGTATCAGGGTCTTCTTTTAAATATTCATAGTCTGGGTATGTTTTAAGAATTTTTTTTGCCTCATTCCACCAAGACAGCCTTTGAAAGTACCCTTCTGGTTTTGGAAATGGTATATCTTTTTTTATGATTCCTATTTTCATAGCATCCTCTCAATCGTGACAAATAATCTTAACCGACCATTTTGATTATTATACGATATGACAGTCAATAAGTCAATGATTGAGATTGGAAATAGTCTTGACGGAACAATCAAAAATACTGTTGACGCTGTAAAAAAAATAGAAGACATTCCAAAGGCATACCAGAAATTCATGGTATCTGGAGATTTTGTCTAGGGAAACGGGCAAAAAGTTGATATATCTTCTTATGGAAATAGTTCAAAGGAACTTAACAATTATATTGCTCAAGTTTCCACATTAAACAAAGAGCAACAAAAAGTTGTTTTCTCTATGACAAATTTCAGTGATGGACAAAAAGAAATTATCACCAACACATTGAATGAAATTTCAACAGGGGAAAAACTAAACGGCATTATCGCAGAGCAAGTGTTAAAAGAAAATGGATTTGACGAAGCTGCCGTAAAAGGATTGACTTCTATTTACAAACTAAGCGACGGAGCTGGAAATTATGGAGTTGCTCTCACTTCCAAAGTCATCCCTGCAATGGAAGGATGGATTAACAAGCATACAGAATTGATTGATGCGAATGAATTATTAAAAAACAACATCATTACTGGAACTGTGGGGAACTATAAATTTTCTGATTCTTTTATTCAACTTATTTCCAATGAACAAAATGCCATCGTTGTGACCAAAACACTTACCGCAACTCAAAAAGCGTGGAATATTGCAACACAATTTAGTAAACAACTTCTCTTCTCTCTTAGCGTAGCGGCTGTTGCCTTTATCGCAACCAAAATTGTCGATTATCTGATGAACCTTAAAACGCATTCAGAAGAACTTGTCGCTACAATGAATGATTCTCACGAAGCTGCACAGCAAGCCACCAAGGATGTTGAAGAGATTCAGTCCAAGATTGACGATTTGAACAAATCTCTGAAGGACGCGGGCGTTGATAAAATCGAAGACATTGTTGATCCTGCCGAGCGCGAGCGGTTACAAGCCATCAACGATATGTTGCAGGCTCAACTCGAACTTAAGAAGCAGCTGGAGAAAGACGCGAACGATAAAGCAAATGCCGACACAAGTGCTGTTGTAAATGATAAAACTGAAGACAGTATTGTGAAAACACGCACTGTGAATATTTCTTATGCTGAGGGTGGTGCAAATGCTGGCACTCATCAGGTTGCAGAGAAAGTCTCTAAGACTGAATCTCTAAACGAGCACTCAGACTATCTTGATCAACTCGTTCAAAAGCGGCGTGAAATGGCGGCAGCCGGAAAAGAAGAGACTCAGGCATACAAAGATAACGAAGTTGAGATCGAAAAAGAGAAGACCAAAATTGAAGAGCTCTCCTCTGCCGTGTCGGAGCAGATGAGTAGCTATAGCACCAACGCTGATAGTTTCGCCCAGTACAAAGACGAATATGTTGCTGGCACTAACGCAATGACCGTAGCCACCAAAGCTTTGGCGAATGCAAATGATGATGTTAGTGTCAGCACAACAGCATACGATGTCTTACTTGAAAAGATGCAGCGTGTCAAAACATCTATGGATCGCCGTGGCAATTCTGATTCTAAGGGCAATGCATATGTTGGCGCTGTTAACGCTCTCAAAACTTCTGGTCTTGAAACTGGAGATGACATTCGAGAGCTTTCTTTTGTTCCGGCTAATCAAACAAAAGAACAAGCTGCTGCGATTGCGGTGCTCCAAAAGGCAGCAGACGATGCTCATGTTACACTCGATCAATTTATCTCCGCTCTTGAAACTGTCGGTCTTATTGCTGTTAGAAATGTAAGTAAGGTAAAATCTTTGTCTGACGCAATGAGCGCACTCGACAATATGCAGTCTGCTTATCAGTCCTGTGCAGAGGCGGTTAAAGAGTATAATAAGACAGGCTATGTATCGATGGATACACTTCAGTCTTTGTGCCAGCTTGAGCCGCAGTATCTGAAAATGCTTGAGTTGAAAAATGGCAAGTTAAAAATCAACACAAAAACAGCTCAGACTTTGACTCAAGCAAACCTCCAACTGGCCAAAGCTTCGTTGCTTGCCGACACCTTAAACAAGATTAAAGACACGAACACTCTTGCAAAAGCAGAAGCCTTGTTAGGTGATGTAACTGCTGTAATCAAAGACGCTGATACTGCCATTGATGCCGCTGTTGAGAAATCCGCACAACAAGTGAAAGAGAGTGATGGCTGGGCTGGCTACGATAAGGTAAAGCGAGCAGGAGACATTTATAAGCAGAATTATCATACATTGTCAGAGTTGTTTGAAACATTAAGCAAACAAGATCCTAGCGAAATTTGGGGCAAAGATGATAAATCTTCGAAACAGGCGTCTTCTGCTATTGATGCATGGTCTACCCTATCTTCTGCAATGGAGGAATATAATAAGCAGGGTTCTATCAGTTTGAATACAATGAAATCACTGATGGGCCTTGAAGAAAAGTATACCGCCTGTTTGAAAAAGCAAGGAAACGAGCTGACTATTGATGCCACAAACTTCCGCAATATGATTCAGGTAGAACTTGCGGCTGCTGCAGCAACTGCTGACGCTTCAGATAAGACGAAGGCCAAAGTCTCTCAGTACACGCAGATTCTTCAATACCTTGATGAAAATGCAAAAGAAGGAACCATTTCTCTGAATGAGCTTCGCGATGCGATTGAAGGTGTTGGCGCATCTCTTGATAAAGCACAGGAGAAAACGTCTGGCTTGAAGTCTGCATTTGGCATTATTCACGATATTCTGAACACAGACAATCCTGCTGGCGCATTAACTAGCGACAATGTTGAAGCTGTTATTGATTTGATTCAAGAACACAGTGAGCTCAAGGACATTCTTTATGATGAGTCTGGAAACCTTCAAATCAACGAAGAATCCTTGAAGGCGGCAACGATTCAGCTGCTAGAAAATGAGAAGGCTGCAACAAAGAATGTAGCTATCCAGGCTGTTTTACAAAAATCCATTGACGATCTATCGAATGGTGTTATTAGCATTACGGATTTCTTAAAGGGTCTAAATACAGAGCTTGACGACATTGATGCAAAGTTAGATAAATTCCAGAGCGGGTTCTCTGATATCACTGCGATTGTTGAGGAATACAATACATACGGACAATTGACGCAGGACTCTTATCAGAAATTGATTCGCCTTGATCCAAAATATCTGGAATGCTTGCAGAAGGAAGGAAATCAGCTTAAATTCAATGCGGCCGCATACCGTATGCTTTATGCAGAGCAGCTTAATACTCTTGCAATGACCGCAAAAACGTCTACTCAGCGCGATACATACACATCGATGCTGGCAGATATTTTCGGATTTACGCCAGAACAAGTCGATCAATATAAAGCTTCTATCAGTGAATATAACGATCTGGTGCAGCAATATACTGCCGAGGGCGTTGATCATTATGGCAATGTAAGTAATATCAGCCGCAACAAGATTGATTAGACTCCTGAGAATATGGAGAAATATCGTGATTTTGTTGACGAGACGAATGCAGAAAACCCTAATACTATTGTTGAGGGCGGTTATTCTACGATCCTTGGAACGTCTACTAACATTGATGGTCTCGAAATTGCTTACACTCCAATGCTTCAAACTGACGAAGGACTTATTCCTCTTACTCAAGATCAACTTTGGAACTACTTAGACAAGGTTATTGATGGAGCTTATGAGTCCGATGGTGGATTTAATGCCGATAACCTGCTCAAGATTGATGCAGAAGGTTTCGATCAAGAGATTAACGGTACTGTTGTTCGTGTCCACGGTATGATTGCCGGCGCTGAAGGAATGATCGTTAATGGCGTAAAAACAACCGGCGCTGATATTGCGGCTATTGCTGGTGCCACAGAGGATGAACTCCAAAAAGGCTTTGGTCAAACCAGTTCTTTTGTTGGCAAGGACATGCATACTCTTCAAGCTAATGCTACCGAGGCAAAAGACAGAACCGGAGACTTGGTTTCCATTTTGAACGAGATGGGAATTGACGGCGCTGCTGCTTTACAACTGCTCGAGGATCACTTTGGAGACGTAAATACATCTGCCGAAAAATTTAAATCGCTGCTTTCTGGTATTAGTTCTCTCCTCTCTGACTTCCTTGGAATTTTCGAGAAGCTGAATGATACTAAGTCCAATGACCTCAAGCTCTGGGGCGAGGCCATGACTGAGGAAATCGACAAGCGAATTGATGCTCTGAACGAGGCCAATGATGCTCAGGAGCGTTCTATTGAGCTTGCAAAACTTCAGGACGAATACGAAAAAGCAAAGGCTAACAAAACTGTTCATGTGTATGGAGGTCGTGGCCAAGGCTTTGTTTGGAAAGCTGACGATAATGCAGTACATGAAGCAGAACAGAATCTGTCTGATAAACGCCGCGAGTATAAGCTCAAAGATGAAACAGATGCTCTGAATAAACTGAAGGACAAGTACAGTGAGACAATGAATCTCATTGGTACTGACATTGACGACTACAACAAGAAATTGGAGTATGCCGCTAAAATTCACAATATGTCCTTCGAGGAAATGAGCGATGGTGTTACAAACTACAAAGATAGTGTTATTGCAAGTCTTGGCGCTGTAAATACCGTGACTGATATTAAGAATACTATTTCTAGTATTTCTACTCTTATCTCTACACTGGAGACGCTGGCGAATGTCTTGAACCTCCTCAATGGTGGAAGTGGCGACGGTGGTGGAGTCTTTGGCTTTATCAACCAAATCAAGAACATATTCACTGGCGAAAATGGTGACTTTGATCTTGGTGGCGGTTTCAAGAAGATGTTCGATGGAGCTGCTAAGGTGGTTTCTGACGGTTGGAACTGGATTACTGGTAAGAACAGAAAAAGTTTCAATGATCTTATTTCTTGGAATAATGCGAAATTAAAAATCATCGGTCGCGATGTATCTGTTGGTACACGTAGTATTGAAGGAACATCTAGTAACTTCTTTGATCGTCTTTTAAGTGCAACCAATGGAAATCTATGGGATATAAGCGGGATTTTCAATAGTGTAAGTGATGCCATTTCTGGTAAAACAGGCAACCTGTTTACTGATATTATTGGGTTCTTTACGAACGGATTCTCAACAGCAAATAATGTCGCTAATGGTGGTTTGTTAAATATTGTTGATACCATCGGAAGTATGTTTGGCCCAATTGCGGCTGGCGCACAGTCTATCGGTAGTGCCATCTCGTCTGGCGTTGTAAGCTTCTTCCCTTCTATCTTCGCCGGACTTGGTACTCTGGTGACGAGCGTTGGCAGTGCTATGGCCGCTATGATGCAAGCGATTGCTGCTGCTCTTTCTTCCATTCCTATTGCTGGTTGGATTGCTGCCGCCGCAGCTGTTGCAGGTGCAGTTGCTCTGATTGCTACGATTGCTTCAATTGCAAGTAATGTTTCCAGTACACAGGTTGATGAACCTACTCCCGCATTCCAAGCAAAGAAATATGCAAAGGGTACTCGTGGCGTTAAGAAGGACCAGATTGCAAACGTTGATGAAAAGGGCGAAGAGCTGATTGTTCGTAACCCCGATCAGGGACGCATGACCTATCTTGAAAAGGGCGATGGTGTTATCCCTGCAAAGGAAACTGACAACCTGATGGCGATTGGTGCTAACCCAGAGGGCTGGCTGGCAAAGGGTTTGGCCGAAGCGACCGGTAGTGCTGCTGCCGGTGCCGGTATGAGTGCCAAAGGTCCGAATGCTCAATTGAGTGGTGCCGCAGCTGCCGCAGCCGCTGGCGTTGGCTCGGTTTTCAAGGACGAGTATGATGAGATCCTTGGCGATACAAATGAGTTTATGTCTGGACTCTCTGATATCTTCAAGAAGAGTGATAATCCGATCATTGCTGCCATTCAAAGCATGTTTTATTTTGTCAATAAGACTGCGTATCGTATGTCTACGGTTGGCAAGATCAACTCCTCTAAGACAGTGACAGAATCTACCAGCAACACAAAGAAGGCGGCTCAGAGCCAAATTTCGTCTATGACGAGTAACTTTGAGTCTAGCTGGAAATCTGTGGCTGGCGAGCTCGGTCTGGACACAAAGGATATTGAAAAAACCAGCAAAAAGATGTCTGAGAAGATGAATGAGCTGGTGAATAACACCTTTGATGCACTGAATGAGAATACCGGTCTGAGCGCCGAACAGGTTGAAGATGTTACCAACACGATGTTTGATTCGCTGCAAAAGATTTATACCAGTGGATGGAATAGCCTCGCTTCTACTTCCGGCGACATGTCTGAAGAGATTGCTAAAAAGCTGAATGAGTCTTACAAGTCTTCTGTTGACAGCACAAATAAGGCTATGAACGAGATCTCCAAGGCATTCGGTCATAGCTGGAATAAGGTTGGCGGCGGTGTGAAGACCCTGAGCACCAATGTTCAAAAGACAATGGAGCAGGCATGGGCTGACACCAGCAAAGACACCCAGAAGCTGATGTATGATATGCGCGCGTGCTTTGACAATAGTTGGAGCATGAACGAAGCTGGCGTAACTCATCTGGCAGACATGACCGAGCAAACCATTGGCGGTGCTTATAACGAGATCACCTCTGATGCCGCAAATACGTTTGGCGATGGCGGTTCTCTATCCACTGAGACGGATAACGCATGGGCAAATGTTGAGCCTGGCGCAAAGGACATTAACACCAATCTGACTTGGATGATGGACCAGTCTTACAACGCCATCAAGGCCGGATGTGAAGCTGCCGTTACATCGATTAAAAACGATTTGGCGACCACAGGCGATGCATTTGAAGCCGTTGGTAAGAAGGCTGCTGATACTTCTGCCGCAATCAGTGAAGCAAGTCAAAAAGCACAACAGAGCACACAGCAGAATACCGGTCCAAGCAAGGGCGTGACAGCCGCTGCTGGTGCTGGTATCGGTGCTGCCGTTGGTTCATTCCTTGGGCCTCTGGGTGCAATTGGCGGTGCTGCAATTGGCGGTTTCTTTGGCAGTCTGTTTGGCCATGCAAATGGTCTGAAGTCTGCTAAGTTCCCGCACATGGCTAACGTTGACGAGCAGGGTCCTGAGATGCTGGTTCGTAAACCGGATTCCGGTCGGTACACTTATCTTGAGACCGGCGATGGTGTTGTCCCAGCCGATATCACCTCTCGCCTGTTTGAGATGGGCGGCAACCCGGATGCATGGTTCCAGAAGCAGATGGCAAAGTACGGTTCTCAGCCGATTGTTCAGGGCGGCGGTGGAGATGTTACAACTTCGATTGGCGATATTATTATCACAAATCCTGTTGGCAGCTCTGATGCTCTGGCAAATGAAATCAAACAGAAGTTACCGACTAAGGTTGCTCAAATGCAAAGCAAGCGGTAAGTAATAGTTTTTACGGCCGATACCACTAGGATAGCCTAGCGGGTCGGCTTTTATTTTTGATTAGGAGGAAAAGAAATGGCAGATAAATCAGCTATTGATGTGCTGGCCGAGGTTGTAACTTCTGCCGCTGAACACGCTGTAAAGAATGCAAAATTTGACGTGTCCGCCTATGGAGTAATCACAGAAAAAGAAGACCAGCACTATAAAATCGCTGTATTCGGTGGCGAGTACGGCATTGTAACAAACCATGACTATATTGTGGGCCAGAAGGTTGTTGTAACTGCATTGCAGGGCAACTTTCGTAACCTGATTGTATCGGAGAGTAATACCAGCGTTGAAATTCTGACAGTGAAATCTCTGGTGACCGGTGTCGATAGCTTGAACGCCGAGTTTGAGTCGATGAAAGACAAGTCCCAGCAGACAGAAGATACTGTTCAGGGTCAGCTGCGAAATACTATCAATACTTGGTACAGAAATGGTCATCCGCATACATACAACTACCCTGCTTCAGATTGGAAAACAGATGAAGAGAAAAAAGCACACGTCAACGACATCTACTACGATAAAAGGACTGGTATTTGCTATCGCTGGGTATATGACCAGGATAAGCAACAGTATTTCTGGATGGAGATTGTGGACGCCGGTGTTATCAATGCACTGTCGATGGCAACATCCGCACGAGATCTTGCGACAGAAAAAGTTCGTGTTTTTACTGACACACCGACTGCTCCATACGATGTGAATGATCTATGGCTTTACGGCGGAGTCGGAGGTGCATTGTATATCTGTATTACTGCGAGAGGTGAAACCGAAAAATGGACATTCAGCGACTGGGCTGTTGCGACAAAGTACACGGATGATACGACCGCAAACGCAGCGGTTGAACGTGTTGGCGCACTTGAGACAAAAGAAGCTAACGATGTAGCTAGTCTGTGGCGCTCGATGAATGGCTTCAATGATAATTTTGGTGATTTCACAAACAAAGACTATACCGCCACAAAGAAACAGGTATACAACAATACAAGTAATATTGAGCAAAATACTTCTGATATCTCTTTGTTAAGGACAGACCTCGATAAGGCAAAAACAGCTGAATCTAATCATTATCAGGATGTGACACGTAAGATTTCGGCTGCGAACTCAAATATCTCGACCTTAAAAACGAACGTATCAGATATCAATGAAACGATTTCTGGAATCACTGTTGATAATTTTCTGGCCGCATTGAATCTGGCCGTAAATACCAATGGTGAGCTTTGCTATATATCGAAGGAATAATTCGGAGGTGATAACTTGAAACCAATTCTATCTAAAATCGGCGCATTTGATGCCACAAAGGATCACACATTTCAGTTTGCCGCATACGCAGACATTGATATCATTGCTCTTATCGTCTTCGATACTCCGACGGGCAGTATTTTACAGGGTGATACGCTCTCAAAAGGTGTGTATAAGTTTGGCACATTTCCGGCTGGAGGCACTGGTCTGGCACGATATTTTACGATTTCGGCAGGCACGTTTGAGAACCGCAAAGATCCGTACTATATGATTATTCGCTGCCGACTGAAAGGCACAAATCTGTTTTCAGAATACTCGGACAAGCTGCTGTTTTATTGCCATGAGGAACCGACAATCAAACTGAATGACCTGAGTTCTTCCGGCGTGACTACTATCCCCTACCCTTCTTATTCCTTTGAGTTCTCTTACAAGTATAAGGTATCGGAGGGTGAATCTGTAAATCGTTATGAATTTTGGCTTTATGATGCGAATCGTGAGCTGCTGAAAAAGTCGGTGAGTTACTATTATCGCGACTCATTGAAGGGTTTCCAGATCGATGGACTGGATAACCATACCCTGTATTATCTGAGAGCAACGGCAGAATCTGTTGGCGGCTATCAACTGGACACTGGATTGCAGGCGTTCCGAACTGACTATCCAGAGTATGTGGATGACGTAGAATTCACCGTGCAGAATAATTATCGTATGGCTAATATCAGTATGCACGCACAGTATTTTCTGACACGGAGCAGTGGTGCAAATGCCATGCGAATCAAGCGGCGCAAGAAAGGTGCGGCAATCTGGACTTCGCTTTATCAGGAAGAGATCGATCTGAACCATGTCATTATGAAGATGGGCTGGTCGAACCTCCACATCAATAAAACGACTGGTCAACCGATGGGCAACTATAAGACGGTGACTTCTGATTATATCGACAAGGACAGAGTTCTTTCTTTCCAGTTCAAATCCGAGGACAAAGCGTTTTGTCTGATTGCATATACCGCTGACCGAAAGTTTATCAAGGCATCAAGTGATTTTACATCGACCGACGAATTCAGGAGTTCCAGCGAGTATAAAGAGTGGTTCTCTGAGACTTTCTTAAACAACATGAAATACTATCGTGTTGAGGTGTCGACAACAAAGAATCAGGATTTGGAGCCAAAAGACTTCAATGACTTTTATATGTACGGCGCTGACGATGGTTATGTGATGATTGATTATACCGATCTATACGCCATTGGACGCAAGACCGACTATGAGTACGCCGTAGCTCCCGTTGCAAATGGCATTGAGCTTGGCTATGCGAAGGCCAGCGTTGTAAGTGACTTTGATGGTGCTGTGATCACTGATGGCAATAAGACCTATCATATTTTCCTTGAGCCGAAAGTCGACAGTGTTGAGAAGGTACGTTCTGCTACAGTTGTCGAGACGATGGGAAGCAAGTACCCGTATCTGTTTGCTGGCAGTGAAGCCAATTATTACAGCGGCCACTTCTCTGGTGTTGGCATCCGTTTTGATAACACAATGAAAGACTTTGATATCAATGGCGGCAATGCGTTCCGTGATGAACTGAGCGAGTGGCTGACCAACGGTAGTGCGAAGCTGTTGAAGATGTTTGATGGCCGCAGATGGCTAATGGGTGTCAATGGCAATGTGTCTATCTCCTGCTCTGATCACTACGACAAGGGCGTATTGGAGTTCGACTTTGTGGAGCTTGGTGACGCAGAGAGTGAGAGCGACATGTATAACAATGGGCTGAGTGATTATCAGCCGGGAGGCAGCGTATGACATATCTTCCGACTGACGCAGACCTGGCGCTATTGAACAATCATTCGTCTAATATTTACTGCCGCATTGATATGCTGAACAAAGATTTTATTACAATTGATAGTTTGGAAGGTCTTGTGATCGATGGCTCTATTTCTATCGACTCAGAATCTGACGTGCGGCGAACCTTTAATGTGACCCTGTACTTGGGTAAGAAGAGTGGCATTTCCAACCTGACGGAAGAAGATTGGATCAGTAAAAATGTGCGTGTATTCATTGGTCTGTCAGGAAGAGGAATGTCGAGAATCAGTGCTTCAAAGAGTATTGACGAGATGATCAGGGAAAATGCGGATTATCAGCTCGCTGCGAAGAATTATGATGATTTGATTCAGGACATCACAAACAGAGGCTATGCAAAATACGGCAATATCGACAACCTGAATCGAGATGTGCTGGTGTGGACACGAGCCAATATCTCAAAGTATCATACGTTCTTTGACCAGATCAATGACGGCACGCCACCGGATGACCCAGCTGAAGCAGAGGAATGGTACACCAAACTTGGTGATTACTCTACAGTTTTGGGAAGTGATGACCCAATTTGTCAAGATGGACCTTATATCGCATTTACACCGATGCTGCAGACCAAAGACGGACTTGTACCGCTTGTGAAGGATGATATCTGGGCTTATCTGGATGCGGTGGCAATAAAAGCGAAGTCAATGAGTGGCGGTCTCTCCCCTGCTAATATCCTTGAGGTAGATAAGTCAGGCATCGATAGTTTCGTGTATGGCAATAAAATGCACGTCCATGGGATGATCGCTGCTGTTGAAGGTATGGTTCTGAACGGAGTTATGCTTGGCAAAGTGGATGTTTCTGCCATTGCCGGTTAGAGTGAGGACGAGCTAAGAGCGACCTACGGAAAAACTAGTGTGTTTGCAGGACATTCTATGCACGACATTCAGGCAGAAGTGATTGACACAAAGACCGCGCTGAATGAGCTATATAACGACCTGTTCCTTAGCTATTCCAATTCACCTGACAGTTCTTATGTCAATGGTGTAAAAATCTATTGGTACAACGAGGGGTGCTATACATTTACATCCAATGGCTTTACATATAGCGCAACAGAAAATACTGTGCAGGCAAGCTGTGTTGATTTGGTTTCTCGTATCAACGGAGACTTGGGTGGACAGCTGGTTGGTGGCACACATCGTATCGAGAAAGGCACTCGTATCGGTGATGCCATCTGGGCGGTGTTGAGAGATGAAACAGAGTTTAAGAAATATTCCATCGACTATTGGAGCCGCACTGTTCCACATGATCTGGATTATGATACCGGCTCGACTGTTTGGGATATTCTTTCAGAATTGCGTGACCTGTATTATCCGTTTGAGATGTATTTTGACGATGATGTGTTTGTATGTCGTGAGATTCCCAGTGGATTTGATGACCCGCCTGTGCTTGACCCAGAAGTATTCGAGAAGCTGGTAACCAACGATGGCGAATCGGCCACAGTAGATTATGCCGCTGTCCGAAATTGCGTTGAAGTGTTTGGTGCAACGATTGAAGCAGACGGAGCAGCAACTGTAAAAGGATGGTCTGGTACAAATAAAACAATCAATCTTGTATTGAACGCAACCGAATCAACATGGAAAAGTGAAACGAAAGTATCTTTTGTGGCTCCTGCAAATGTTGAAGCTGCCAAGACGGACAAAAATGGCAACGTAACAAGTGGCGCTATGACAGTTGTGTTGACATTTACATGGAAGTACAAGGATAAAGACGGCAATGAGCAAGTTGGCTCTGAGACAAAGACAAGTACACTGTATCGTTCTTTGACTGATGCCAATGGTTCAGATATCATTCAAGATCCAGGATGTATTAAGGCTACAAAGTATTATGTTCTCCAGTGGAATCCGAATACTGGCCGCATTTACTTTCTCGGTCAACAGCAAAGTCATGCTATGGCAAAACTGGTGGACGAAATCCCAGCCGCTAAAGAGATCGAAGCTCAAAAGGCAGAAGATAACTGCGACAACATGGCTTTCATCTGTGTGAATGACCCGAATAATATTGATGACCTATACAATGCACGATTATCAATTGAAAAGATCGGTCGTAGAACTGAGATTTTATCAGGTGGAGACTACGAGAATTACACCACAGATGATGCAGCCATGGAAGTTTGTCAATACGAACTGTGGAAGCGTGCCCGCCTGACAGATGGCCTGAGTGTGACCACACGACTGGTTCCGTGGCTCGATGTGAACGAAAAGATCCAGTATGCTGCCAAATATTTGGGCGGCAAGACCCCTGTTGACTGGATCATCAAGAGCATTTCTATGAATCTGGGCGAAGGCACAATGTCGCTTTCTTTGAGCCGCTATTACCCCTATTACACTTATATCGTAAACAACAAATATACGTTCTATCAGGACAATTTGTTTGATAAATATTTCCCCGAATTAACTGCCACTACGGCAGATGAACAATAAGAGAGGAGTGAGCAAATGGCACTATCTTTTGGAGAATCTAAGCGGTTGGCCGCGAAAAAAGCCGCAAGTACCGCAAATGCTTCTGTTGATGATATAGATGTCGCAACTCTGGAATTAAACGACCAAGACCAAATTGCCGTGTATGACGACAACGGAGAAGAGACATTTGAGCGTAGTGGCAATTACACCTGGTTTGCTGATTACTCTGATGACCAGTGGTCTTACATCGACAAGAACAAAGACATTCAGCTGGATGCAAATCAGATCAACATCACACAGGAATCCAACTCGCAGGTCATTCCGTTTGAAATGCCGCGTTACTACGATGGTATTGACCTGCTTCAGATGACGATTCAGATCCACTACCTGAACGCAGACAGAGAGGAAAACTACGCCTCCCCTATCAACGTGAGCTATAGCAACACCAAGATTCGCTTCTACTGGCTGGTAGCAAATGACGCTACTGCAAAAGAGGGTGAGCTGCAGTTCGAGATCATGGCATCGGGCGCTGTGAATGTCCCGAATACAAGCACTACAAAAAGCTATCTGTGGCGCACCCGCCCGAATGGTCGACTGAATGTGCTGAAATCACTGACCGGCAAGCAGATGGTTGATCCGTCTGGCAATGACTGGTATACCCAGTTCCTGGCAACAATGAGCCAGAAGGTTGGCGAGGCACAGGTTGCTGCATCTGCTGCCGAGAAGAGCGCACAGGACGCAAAAAATGCAGTTGCAAGCGTAGATGAAAAGCTGGCACAGTTCTATAAGAAGGACGAAGTTGATGGCTTTGTTACAATGCTGCGTGGTGAGATTGCCGCCGTGGATGGCCTGGCAAATTTCAATGTGCAGTATGACAACGATACCCGCACCCTGACGTTCCTGAATGGTGCTGAAGAAATCACAAAGATCAAGTTGAACACTGACCCCTCTGCTGAGTGGGTAAGCATGTACAACGGCATTGTTGACAATAAAATCAGCACTGCTGTAACCCCTGTTCAGACTGAGCTGACTGAATACAAGACAGCAAATGATGCCGCTGTGCAGGAATTGAAAAATAGTGTTGGCGACCTGCCGGAGACTTTGAAGTCCTCCTATTATAATAAGGAAGCCACCGACGCACTGCTCGATAAGAAAGCAGATAAGACGACCGTTGACGTGCTATCCAGTGATGTGAGCGGCCTGAAGAATACGGTTGGTGGCATTCAGACCTCTGTTGACTTGGCAAATGCGGATATCGCCAAGATTCAGGAAACTTTGAAAGACTTTAAGCCCGATGAGAATTCTGGCCGCGAGTACGATATCACTTACGAAGATTCCAAGCTGAACCTGTTGGAGAACGGCACGGTCAAGACCACTGTCATTATTGAAGGTGGCGGTGGTGGCGGTGGCAGCACCTCTACTATCACCATTGAGCGTATTGGTGAATCTTCTATCGCTGTTGTTAAGGGCGATACCGCAACTGTCGAGTTCAACTTTACTTCTGTGGATAACTCTGGCGAAGACACGGGCGATGCTACCGGCGTATGGTATGTTGGCAACACAAAGGTCGCTACTACGACTGTTTATCAGGGCAAGAACAGCTTCGACATCACTCAGTATCTGCACAATGGCGATAATAAGATCAAATTGCAGGTCACTGACTCCGTGGGCAGCATGGGTTCAAAGACTTGGAATATCAATATTGTCGAGTTTTATCTGGAGAGTATTTTCGATGATTCTCTGGTTTATAGTGGTGAAGTTACTTTCCGCTTTACTCCATACGGAAATATCAATAAGGACGTTTCCTTTACTCTGGATGGCAAAAAGCTTGGTAGTGTTACAACTGCGGTTACCGGCAGACAGATGACTTATGCGATTCCGGCACAGAGACACGGCGCTCACCTGCTGGAAGTGACCATGACTGCAAATATCAATGGCAAAGCTGTGACCAGCAATACCATTTATAAAGATATCATGTGGGCAGAGGAAGGCAATAACACACCGATCATCAGCTGCGCCACAAAGGAGTTCACCGCAAAACAGTATAGTACCACCAGCATTGTTTACACTGTCTATAACCCGGCCTCTTCTACTGCAAACATCACATTGGAAGTTGACGGTATTAAGACTTCTACACTGACTGTTGGCCGTACTGCTCAGACTTGGAGTTTTAAATCTTCTGATATTGGCACTCACACTCTGACCATTACTTGCGGCGCTACCATTAAGAGCATTACCGCAAAGATCGAAGACCTGGGCATTACCATTGAGCCCGTTAAGACCGGTCTGATGCTGGACTTTAACCCCGCTGGCCGCAGTAACGCAGATGTGAACCGCCTGTGGAGTTCCGGCAGCAACAAGATGACTGTCAGCGACAACTTTGACTGGGTGAACGGCGGCTATCAGATCGATGAAGATGGCGACACCTACTTCTGTGTCAAGGCTGGTACGACTGCTACCATCAGTTATAAGCTTTTCGCAGACGATGCAAAGAAGAGCGGCAAGAATTTTAAGCTGGTGTTTAAGACCACGAACGTCCGTAACTATGATGCTACTGCTGTAACTTGTTTGAATGGCGGCGTTGGTCTGAATATTCAGGCTCAGAAAGTTACGCTGACCAGTCACCAGAACAGTATTGATTTGCCCATCTGTGAGGACGATTTCCTTGAGTTCGAGTTCAATATTCTGCCGGACAAACAGTTCCGCGAGATGGTTCTGTGGTGTGACGGTATCCCCTGCCGTGTTGAACTGTATGATACCAGCGACAGCTTTACTCAGGCTGCTCCCGTTGGCATTACCATTGGCTCTGACGATTGTGACGTTATCGTGTACCGCATGAAGAGCTACGGTATGAACTTGACGGATGATGAGATTCTGGACAACTTTATTGCCGATGCGAAGAACGCCGAAGAGATGGTCTCTCGCTATATGCGCAACGACATTACGGATGCGAGCGGCGAACTGACCCCTGACTTGCTGGCAGAGAAGTGCCCCGATCTGCGTATCATCAAGATCTCAGCACCTACTTTCACAACCGGCAAGAAGAACGAGGTCGCCAATACCACGATCCAGCAGATCTATAAGAATGGTCGTGCTAAGGAGGATAACTGGACTGCTACCGGCTCCCACAAGGGTCAAGGCACCAGCTCCGACCACTATGGCGCATCCGCTCGAAATATTGACATCAACTGCAATGGCGGCTTTACGTTTGGTGACGACACTACCGGCGACACCTATGCACTGACCGAAAATAGCGTTCCTGAGAAGTATTTTAACATCAAAGTCAATGTTGCTTCCTCTGAGAATGCAAACAACGCCCTGCTGGCAGACGATTTTAATGAGTTCAACCCCTATGTGCGTCAGGCTAAGAAGGATAATCCCAAAGTGCGTGATACAATGGCGTTCTATCCCTGTGTCGTGTTTATTCAGGAGACCGATACCACCAATGCGACCGTATTTAACGATGGTCAGTGGCACTTCTATGCCTGTGGCGACATTGGCAACTCCAAAAAGAACAAAGATACGATGGGTATGGACCCCGAGAATCACAAAGAATTTATCGTTGAGATTGACAACAACGCCGATGAGCAGACCCGCTTCCTGAGTGGCGATTTCTCGCAGGAAACTTGGGACGGCGACCATTCCTTTGAGTTCCGTTACAGCAACCCTGCCTGCACTGAGGAAGAGATCGAGGCCGGCAAACAGGCGTGGATCACAGCTCAAAACTGGGTGGTGAATGCGGATGACGAGGAATTCAAGGCACATTTCAAGGATCACTTTGATCTGGATTCTGCTATTTTCCATTATCTGTTTACTGAACGCCACACTATGGTTGATAACCGTGCAAAGAACGTGTTCCCACACACCAGCGATCTGGTTCACTGGGACTTCTGCTTTGACTACGATAACGATACCGCCATGGGCAATGATAACGAGGGTGGTCTGACTCTGACTTATGGCTACGAGGACACTGATACCATCGGTACAAAGAATGTGTTTAACGCTGCTGACTCCAAGCTGTGGTGCAAACTGCGCGACTTGTTCCCCGATGAGATGGCAGCGATGTTCCGCAACCGTGAGAATGCGCTGGCATGGAGTGCGACCCGTATTTTGAAGAAGTTCGAGGATTATCAGGATATGAAGCCCGAAAAGCTTTGGATCATGGATATGCGGCGCAAATATTTCCGCACCTACGAAGATCCCACCATCAATACCACCAGCTATCTGCCCATGATGCACGGCAACAAGCGCCACCAGCGTCGGCAGTTCCAGCGCTATCAGGAAAAGTACATGGCATCAAAGTATTCCGGTTCTGCCGCAACCAGTGATGATATGACCATTCGTGGCTATACTCCTACCAACTGGACTGGCGTAAAGCCGGACGGCACATTCCATATCACACCTTACGCTGATACCTACGTCTCTGTTCTGTACGGCTCTAACCCTGTAAAGGTGCGTGGCAAGCGCGGACAGACCTACACGATTGAATGCCCCATCACCGCAATGAACGATACTGAAGTTTATATCTATAATGCTTCTATCATTCAGAGCATTGGTGACATCTCTGGCTTCTATCCCGGCTATGTTGACTTCAGCCACGGTGTTAAGCTGACAGAGCTAAAAGTTGGTTCCGGTGTGAGCGGCTATAAGAATACGAACATGACCGATTTCGCTGTTGGTAACAACACTCTGCTGGAACATTTGAACCTGCAGAACGTGCCGAACCTGAAGAAGTCTATTGGTCTGACCGGATGCACCAGCCTGACAGAGTTTTATGCTGACGGCTCTGGCATTACCGGTGTCTCCTTTGCAAGCGGCGGCAAGATCAAAATCGCCCACCTGCCTGCAATCGCCAGTTTGACCGCAAAGAATCTGAACTATCTGACTGACCTGACGATTGAGGATTACACCAATATCACTACGCTGATCGTTGAGAAGTGTGCAACCATCGACCTGAAAGATATGCTGGGCAAGTGCACCAACCTGAACCGTGTGCGCATCACCGGCATTGATTGGGAACTGGCTGATACTTCCCTGCTGAATCGCCTGTATGCAATGAGCGGTCTGGATGAAAATGGCTACAACACTGACCATTCTGTCGTGGAAGGCAAAGTGCATGTGCCCATTATCCGTGAGCGTGAAAAGCTGCTGTACACAGAGCGCTGGCCTGATTTGGAGGTCACTTACAACACCATGATCAACCAGTATACTTGGAAATTCGTGAATAAGGATGGCGCTGTTCTGGATATCCAGTATATTGACAAGGGCGAGCGTGCAGTTGACCCTGTGACACGTTCTGACAATCCGATCCCGACACCTACCTTCCCGAGTACCATCAGTACGGTGTTTACATTCAGCGGCTGGGACACCGAGTTCACTCCTGTTTTTGAGAATCAGACTGTTACTGCTGTGTATGATGAATCTGTGCGTCAGTATCGTGTGCGCTATATGAATCGCGGCGCTGTTCTACAGCAGACAACTGCTCCGTATGGCTCTATGGTTCTGTATGATGGCGACACACCGACCTATACCAGCGAAGAGACTGCTTATAAATATTATCTGTTCAGCGGTTGGGACAAAGGCGGCTATGTCAATGGCGACAAGGATATCAATGCTGTCTATGATATATGCGAATACGTCAGCGGCTACTTCAGAGACAAGCAGCTGAGTGACCTGCGCCCTGTTGAGATCTATGCCATGACTAAGGTGAATCTGGAGCAGAGTGTTGTTTCTGACAAGGATGCTATCACCATCAAGATGGGTAACGACTTCACCTTCAGCGACGTAGAAGAGAAAGTTCTATTCAACGAGCCAAAGATCTTTACTGGCAAGAATTATGTCGATACCGGCGTATCTCTGCTGGCCGAAGATCGCAGCTGGGTTATGGCACTGGACTATCGAATCGACGAAGATTCTGCTGCAAACTCTGTGATTGCTCAATGCTTCCAGACCAATGGCATGAACGGTTTCCGCTTCTGGGTTAATAGTGGCTCTAAAGTTGCATGGGGCACTGAGTCTACAAACGGCGCTCATCTTGGTTCTCGTGATATGATCGTTCTGCGCCATACTAAGGGCGAAAATGGCATCCATGTTTATGCGGCAAACACCACTGCTGCTGAGATTGGCTATATTCGGCTGAACCGCACTCGCACCACACAGACGAACGCCACTCTGGTATTTGGTTGTGCTAAAGCAGACGACGGTGCTTATGAGCGTTACGCAAAGGGTACGATCTACTGGGGCAAGCTCTGGTATACCGACCTGGGTGACGCTGCCTGCCGGAAGTTGGCCGCATGGACACATGAGGACTTCACCTTCGAGGCTTGTGGCTTCAAACAGTATTACCTGAGCGACAATTCCAACAAGCGTTGTTCTATTAGCTTTATTCAGGCTGGGCTGCTTGGACAGAAGATGACTCTGAATACTGGTTCCACCAACACTGGCGGCTGGGCAGATGCGAATATCCGTACATTCCTTGACGGTCGTATTCTGAACGCTCTCCCGATTGGTTGGCAACAGATCATCAAACAGGTCAAGGTTGGCAGTACCATTGGCGATAAGAGCAGCGAAGTTGTGACTGCGGATAGTTATTTCTATCTGCCCTCTGTAGCCGAGCTGTTCCCCTCTCAGAATGTCGAGCCTTATATTTACGAAGGTACGGCAATCAGCTTTATGACCGATAATACCAGCCGCATCTGCAATGACGAGAATGGCAATCCTGCCGCATATTGGACACGAAGCCCGAATGCTCAGTATGGAAGTTATTTCTGGTCTGTGACTGTGACTGGCGAATATTACGGATTTACCCCTGCAAACAATGCACAGGGTATCCGCCTGATGTTCAGCGTTTAAGGAGGTGTTGAGAGTGTACTACAAGGTATTGAAAAATGGCCGGGTGATCGATGCTCTTGACCACCTGCGCTTTGTAAAGTATCAGCCCAAGCACGACATCATGGTGAACTGTACGGAGGATGATGCACAGGGAATTATCAGCAGCGACGGCAGTCATATCTGGCATGTGGACGGGTATTATCTCATCCCCTGCCCAGAGTATGACACCGTGGAACTGCAGGAAATTGACCTGTATGAATATGAGCAGCTGAAAGCCTTGGGTGGTAAAACGCCTGAGGCTATTATTGATGCTTACACTTTGAGTTTGATTCAAGGAGGGCTGCTATGAGCGACGAGAGGAAGTATAGCGAGTTCGTTGAGAGTATGCATCGGCTGTACAATGACGGAATGATTCAGGACAAGCTCCTGGACAATCTGTTTGCCGGGCACAAAATCTCAAAGGACGAGTATCTGTATATCATCAGGAAGGAGGTGTGATATGTATACCTTTTTGATCAATGAGGATAATACACTGACCGTAAGTAAGAGAGAACGCATTATGGAGCGCAGTAAGCAGGTGGATACCCTCCACTTTCTGGCTGACACTACATACAAGGGTGTTGACATGAGTGAGTTCACCGTGATGCTTGAGTATGTTCTGCCCATCAGCAAGCGATATAAGACAGAGATTCTGAAGAAATCAGAAGAGCTTTATAAGAACAAGCTGGAGTATAAGCTGCCTATCGACACCAACCTGACCAATGAGCCGGGCGATATCCAGATCCAGCTGACATTCGTTGATGTGACAATGGACCCAGATGGCACGACTGTTCAGCATGTGCGGAAGGTTGGCCCCGGCGTGATTACTGTTGTTCCCATCCAGAATTGGAGCGACATTGTTCCTGATGAGGCTCTGGGCGCACTTGACCAGCGTATTATCGCACTGAATGCACAGATCAAGGCACTGAGTGATCGTAATAACGCTATTCTGGATGGTAAGGCTGATGATCTGAGCTACAACGACGACCATACTCTGCAGCTGCTGGCCAACGGTAAGCCGATCGGCAGTGCGGTCAAGATTACTCAGGAGAGCGTCGAAACTGAAGACGGTAGTTTGCGGGTGGTTCCGTTCTAAGCCATCCGCTTCTTTTATAAGGAGGCAAAGATGGCACAGGCTAAATATTCCAAGCTCGGATATGGTAACGCCGAAGATGTAGAAGCTGCGATTGCGCTGGGAATGTTGGACGGCAGGGATATGATCATCACAAAGGATTCTTCAGAGTTCATGTATGTGCGTGATGACCTATCCGTTCAAAAGATTCGTCCCCGCAATCGTTGTTTTGCAAGCGTTACTGAAGCAAACGAGCAATTAAATGAGACGGAAGACACTTATGCAGGTCAAACCGTTATGGTGAAAGACGAAAATGGTAAATATGCTCCGTGGATCGTTCAACAAAGCGAAGCCACGGGGCTTTTTTCTATTGAACCTTTTTACGTTGAGCCGACAAATTTTGTTTGGCAAGAATTTTAAGAAAGAGAGGCAAAGATGGCTAATGTAAATTTTGGCTACGGTACAAAAGCGAATTATGATAAGCTGACTACCAAAGATGCCAATACATTGTATTTTATTACAGACACACGCCAGATTTTCAAGGGTACAGATGAGTACACCAAGAGCTGTAAACTGGTGAGCGCTCTGCCTGCAAGCGGCCAGATTCAGGGCCTGCTGTATATCCGTATGACTGACTATACCTTCCACATTTGGAATGGCACTGAGTTCGTACAGCTGAATCGCCCCATTGTGACTGAGATTCCCAATGCGGATGCAAGCGACGACAATCTGCCCACAACCAAGGCTGTGGCTGACTATGTGAATGCAAAGATCGCCGCAACCGAGGGCAAGGAAGGTCTGTTCGTTACGGATGTCACCTACTCCCCTGCTACCGGCACTCTGAGTGTGGCAAAGAACGGTGCTCCTGTCCCCACCGTGATGAGCGGCCTGACCCATGATCCTACCTATGATGCTGAGACCCGCACCATCAAGCTGCCTGTGTTTGGCGGCGATGAGCTGGTGATCAATCTAGGCAAGGATCTGGTTGTGAAGACCGGCACCTACAACACAGAGACTCACGAGATCGAGCTGACTATTACCACTGGTGAGGTCGTGAAGATTCCTGTTGGTGCTCTGATCGATATTTATGTTGGTGTAGTCACTCCTACTGCTGAGGTCACTGTTTCTGATGATAACAAGATCTCTGTTAATGTGCGTGTGTCCACCAAGGGCAATAACAGCATCACCGTTGAGGAGGATGGTCTATATGTTGCAGTGCCGGACGCTTACACCAAGGCTGAAGCAGACGCGAAGGTCAAGGTCGTTAATGACAAGCTGGACGAGCATATTAAGGATGCTGTAAAGCATATCACTGCTGACGAGCGCGCCGCTTGGAACGTAAAGCCCACTCAGGACGAGCTGGCTGCTGCGAAGGCTGAGGCGATTTCTACTGCTGCTGCTGATGCAACAAAGAAGGCTGATGCTGCTCTGGCTAGTGCAAAGACTTATGCAGATGGTCTGAATACCACCATGGATGGCCGTGTACAGGTGCTGGAAGGCGCTATCACTTGGAAATCTCTTGATGGCTAATTGATTTGTTTCACCACATGGCAATGACGCTGTGTGGTGAATCTTATTAAGCAAAGGAGTTGAGTATGGCAAATTTATCATTACGCGAGGTCGCACAATCTCAGCTGGATCAAGCTCCTGTGATTGACGGCCAACTGATCGTATGTACTGATACTGGAAGCACTTATCGAGATATCGGCACAAGACGAATTCAAATCAGCAAAGACTTGGAGATCGTAAGCTCGCTTCCGCTGGCTCCTTTGTCTAATAAGATTTACTACCTGCGTCCAGACAGCTTGTATGTTTATAGCGGCGATGACTGGATTCTTTTGAACCCATCAAAATTCACACTGGAAGCCGACAAAAACGCAGTCAATGGAGAAGTTAATATCAATTTAATCCTGAACGGTACGGCACAGAATAAAATCAAAATCGCTGGCGGTGGTGTGACCACAGTGACAACTGGCGAGACGGGCGATATAACGATTGATACCCCGCACCCGGATGAACTGCTGGCTGCACTGACGAATGATGAGATCGATGCGATCACTGGTGGCATGGTTGATGACAGCGGCAATCCCCTGCCTACGCCGCAGGTTGTGGTAGATGCGACACTGACTGTATCTGGACGTGCTGCTGATGCAAAAGTGACCGGCACAAGGATCTCTGAGGCGCTGAGTATTGCAAAATCGGCTGATGCTGGGCTGACCAATGTACGCACCGAGCTGAACAAGTTGAAGCTGGATTCTGTTGCAGTGGATAAGACACTGACAAAAGAGAATTTCGCTGCAGATGCCAAAGCTGTTGGTGATGCTCTGGCGAAGAAAGCGAGTGCAGAACATAACCACGATGACCGCTATTATACAGAAGATGAGGTCAATGTGAAGTTATCTAAGAAAAGCGATAGCGACCACACCCATGATGAGCGGTACTACCAGCAGAATGAGATTGACGAAAAGCTGAAGGTAAAGGCAAATACGATCAATATTCACACACTGACTATTCCAACCACAAGTTAGCTTACTGACGATACGGTGGACCGATATTCAAAATATATTGACCTCGACATCGACGGGATCACCTCAAAGGATGTTATTTCTATCAGCGTGACACCGGCCAGTGCGAAGGCGGCCTCTTATGCCCAGTTTGCAAACCCGGAGACCTTTGATGGATATGTGCGTCTGAGAGCTGTATCAGTTCCAACGACTGCGATTACAGCTCAGTATTATATCGTGCAGGGCGGCGGACAAACAGATAGCGGTAGTGGTACTGTTGTTGAAGGGTATACCAAGGCACAGGTGGATAATAAGATAGCGGCGGCAATTAAGGTGGCCAAGGAAGAACAGAAGCTGCTCGATCACCCTGTTGGAAGTATTTATCAAAGTGTAGAACCGACAAGCCCTGCTGAATTGTTTGGAGGAGAGTGGCAGAAAATTGAAGATCGTATGTTGATTGCTGCAAGTAGCACGTATCCTGTAAAGAGTACGGGTGGCGAGGCGACACATATTCAAACAACTGAAGAAATTGCTCCACATAGTCATATAATGGTTCAGACAGGAAATAAATCCACTCATTCTATTCTTGCCATGGGAAGAGATGGCTCTTATGTTGATTCTGATTACTATCTTTCATTTGGCAATGCGGTTCAGGCTTTTGATGATTATAAAGTTAGTATTGGGACTACAGGTGAAGGCAAACCTATGAATATCCTCAACCCATATTACGCCGTTTACACATGGCTCCGTACTGCATAATCACATTGTAAAAGGAGGACTACGAAGTATGGCAATCGGGAACTTAAATATCGCAGGGGGGGGGGTTAGAAGCCTACCCTATTGGCTCGATTTATATGAGTTTTAATTCTACTGAACCAAGTATACTGTTTGGTGGAACGTAGGAAAGAATCAAAGATAGATTTATTTTAGCAGCTGGAGATAGCTATACGGCTGGAGCGACAGGCGGCGAGGAAAAGCATGAACATAATTGGGGTTTGCGATATAACTTGTTTTATGGTGGATTCATGGGTGAAGACAATAAAGTTTTAAGAGGATTAAAGTATAATGAAGCTAATATTGCAGGAACTGTCGAAGGTGTAAATATAGGAGATTCTAAGGAAATGGTTTCAAACACAGGTATTGGCGATGCCTACACAACAAACACTCGTAATTCTGCCGGATATAATTTGATTTCAAACACCAGTTCCGCATCTTCCATGCCGCCCTACTTGGTCGTTTATATGTGGTATCGCACCGCATGATTGCGGCAATTTTCACTGCTAAAATATTCGTTTTATAAGGAGGAAAAATATGGCGCTAGGAGAAATGAATAGCGGGAACGAAAAGCTCCCTGAATGGAGTGACGTGCAGAATAAACCGAACGAATTTAACCCTGCCGCTCACATACATAATGACCTTTACCCTGAAGGAGACAATCGGAATGATAACACTTCTCCGTCTGATTATTATGGTGTTGATGGCGGCTATAATGGTCGGCTGATTTTTCGTGGTTTGAAGCTTAGTAGCAAAATTGGGCTGTCAAGTGGTCATGCATGTGCGTTTTTGATTGGTTTATCTTCTTGGTACGATGAATCAGGCGGTGGTTCTTTTGAATTCGCTTTTAGCAATGGTAACATTTACTATCGTCAAGGCACAACTTCATGGGGTGACTGGAAGAAAATTGCTACAGCTTAAAGGAGGTACGAATTATGGCTTTAGGAAATATGAATATTGGTGTTGATAGTGAGTTTATTCCGTCCAACCTCAATACGGTTCTTACCCCCCCCCCACAGATTCTGACGAAGTTGTGATGAATACGAGTGCCGCAGGGTATCACCGCAAGCCACTAAGTGCATTGTGGAGCTGGATTAAGAGCAAGATGGATGATGAAATTATCACTATCACAAAGAGCATTACTATAACAACAGACTGGCAAGATACAGGAATTAAAGGGAATGATATTCCTGGATTTGGTACATACGCGGTACAGTTTCATGGTGGAAATCCAACGATAAGTATCTGGGGAGATTATTTTTCAGGTATTATGACATGGTACAACTCTGAGACAAACAACGATGATGCAGACGAAATATCGCTTCATTGTGCTGGTCATGCTCGAAATGGTAAATTGTTTTATCTTAGAACATTGCGTCATGGTCGAGGCGGTGATGATTTGACATTGCAAATTAAAGGAAGTTCTGCTGCGTCGAGTGCCGATATTTTTACATTCAAATTCCGCAAACTGATATAAACAACGCATTGCAAATAAAACGTTTTATAAGGAGGCGATCACATATCGATGAATGATGAAAAGAAAAGTTGGCTAGACAGAGCGGGCGCGGTTCACCTCTGGAAAACGATTGAGGCTATACTCGGAACAAAGGTAGATAAAATTGAAGGATTCGGCCTGTCCAGCAACGACTATACAACAGAAGAAAAAAAGAAGCTTGCTAGTTTAAGCGACCCTGATGTAGCTACTACTGAAAACAACGGCTTGATGAGCTCGTCTGATAAGGCAAAGCTGGATGGCATTGAAGAGGGAGCAAATAATTATACTCACCCAACATACGAAGAAAAACAAGCTGGGCTATATCGCATTAGTGTGGATAACACAGGTCATGTGGCGACAGCAGATAAAATGACAAGTGACGAGCTGGCTGCAGAGGGTGTCTCCCCTGTTAACCATACACACGATCTGGGCAAATTGGCAGATACACTGGAGACGAGTGCTGACGCTGTCGAAGATGCTGACACTGTCATGGTTGGCGCTACAGTTACAAGTGGTGATGGCAGTGCGACCACGAAGTACACCCGCAGACCACTGGCTGCCTTATGGAACTGGATCAAGAGTAAGACGGATACGTTGTATGCTACTGTTGGACATACACACAATTACGCTGGTTCTCCTGAACCAGGTGGTGATGCAATCAGAGCGCTTGCCGTAAAGGATTACGCTGGCAGCCAAACAATTGAAATCGGCTATGCATCTGCTGGTCTTACAACTTCTAATCTGACGCACATTGCAGGCTATACGGATAACGGCACGAAGATTAAAGATGTTTCCAAGGATGTGCTGAAGAGTTGGATTGGGTTGGCGGATTATCTGCCTCTGAGTGGTGGCACGATGAGCGGTGCGCTTAATTTTGCAAACAATACATGGAATCCGGTTGGAGATGACGTACAAATTGGAGACCATGACACATCTGGCTCTTTTTATATCCAAGGTTTAAATGGTCCTACAAATATTAAGTTGAAGAAAAAGGGTGACACGTCAATAGGATCTGGTGACTCTGCGACTATCACCTACGATGGTGGCAATTTAATTATTGATAAAACTATTCAAGCGAATTTACAGGGCACTGCCGATTATGCTAATAACTTAATTTTTCAAAAAGATCAAGGTATAGACACGAGCTCTTTGAACGTAAATACATGGTATCCTGTTATTTGTCAGCTACCTTGGACGACACTTTGTCATATTGAGTGTTGGACGGGACTTGGAACCAGTGGCAAACCATCGTGGGCAACACATAGTTCTGGATTTTACGCAGATTTGGATATGCTTGCCACAGCATCTGGTTGGGGCTGCACAAATGCACATACGGTTAAAATACTTGATACATGTAGTTGGTGTGATACGAGTGCCGGTAAACCTATTGGATATAGTCAGGTTACTACGGATTCACTCGCTGTTTTTTGGGTGCGCGGAGGAGGATATTATCACTTCCGTTCCAGTACGGCAGAAAATTAGACATTGATAACTGGATCACATTCAACAAATACTGGAACATTAAAACCCACTACATCGTATCCAGGTATAAATTATACACCAAGCTGTCTTGATCCTGCCTCAGTTATATCGAATATATATCCCGTTGGTGCTATCTACATGTCCACCAGTTCAACCTCACCTGCTTCCATATTTGGTGGCAGCTGGCAGAGCATTGCTTCCGAGCGTGTGCTGATGGGCGTTTCCAGTTCCCATGGTGCTGGTTCAACAGTGGACGCTGGTCTGCCGAATATTAGCAGTGGTAGTGATGCCGCATTGGATATTCAAGGTTCGTGGGGTGCTCCCAATTGTAAAGCTCCGTTTGCACAGACATGGCAGGGTAACTCGGAATTGTCTTCTTCTACATGGAGCAGCACACCAAAAGTCATTAGTGCACGATTTGATGCTTCTCTGTGTAATTCGATTTATGGTCGCTCAAGCACTGTTCAGCCAGCAGCCTACTATGTCTATATGTGGCGACGTACTGGCTAATTGGAAAGGAGAAATACTATGAAAACAATTGATGAATCTGGCAATATTATCGAAAATCCCGACCTTGAAAAAGGCTATCTTGAGCCCGCTAAGGAAACGGTGCACCATGAAGCAATTGAAGGTGTTGAAGAGCAGTATCACTAGGAGACTATTGCTGAATATCCGAATGGCGGCAAAGACGTAGAAAAAGTCATTGATGTTGAAGGTGTGAAAGCAAAAGATGCATGGGATGAAGAAGTCGATGTGATGAAATATGTCCTATACACTGAAGCAGAACTGACGCAGCGTCTTAATCGCTATAAAGAGATGCGTATCAACGAGAGTAAGGACAATCTCTCTACCTTCCTGTCTCTGCATCCAATTCAATGGTCTGATGGCAAGTATTACAGTGTCACCAGCGAGAAGCAATCTCTTCTTACAAGCAATCTTGCCCTATATCAGATCTCTACAGCCGCCGGGCAACCTTTTAAACTGACTTGGAACTCTACAGGTGATGAATGTGTGGAGTGGACTTATGATGATCTGGCCGCACTGGCACTTGCGATTGGTGTGTATGTGAAGCCCTTTGTCTCTCATCAGCAGGAATTGGAGATTGGCATCAAGGCATGTACGACCATCGCAGAGGTAGACGCTATTGAAATTAGCTATGATGCTGTATTGGCAGAATATCTGGATCTTCACGCAGATAAGGATGTGACAGAATGAGCAACAAACTTCGTGAACTAATCAAATGTGGCATCCTCTTTTTGATCGGAGGAGCGCTTTATTATTGCATTGAGATTCTGTGGCGCGGGCACTCTCATTGGACGATGGCCGTTGTCGGTGGCATCTGTTTTCTTGTGATCGGTGGACTGAACAACTATATTCCCTGGGAAATGCCACTTTGGAAACAGGCTGGTGTTGGAGCGTTCTTTGTGACCGCTATGGAGCTTGTGGTGGGTATCCCGCTGAATTTGATGCTTGGCCTGCATATCTAGGACTACTCTTCCCTGCCGTTCAATCTGTTGGGCCAAATTTGCCTGCCGTTTACAGTGCTATGGTTCTTCCTTGCGCTGCTGTGCATTTTTGTTGATGACTGGCTGCGTTACGTTCTATTCAATGAAGAGCGCCCGCATTATCATTGGCGTACTGTATGTGATGGCGAAAAACGCACATAAAGAGAAAGAGCCCCTGTGACGATGGCTACATCACAGAGACTCTAACTCACGCAACAACTCATAAAAATGAGGTTGTACTAGCCCGATGGAGGGTTTGTACTGCTCTCACTATATCATGTTGGTAGTATTTTGTCAATTGAAAGGAGGAATTATGGCGCAGGAAATCTTAAAGCCGATGTTGTTAGACGAAACAGGCAAAGAAATCGTGGCAGCACTGAACGCTATTGTTACACAACTGACCGCGATCAATGAAACACTGAAAGCCAAAAACACAGACAGTGGTATGAATGGTGGTGAAAAGACATGATAGGAAGTTTGAACGCCGCACCTCACGTCTATTCTTTTACCATACAGCAGCTGTAGGCCATGTTACTGAGCATCTGTGGTGGCATCACTGTTATTTCAGCCGCTATCGCTGTTATCATCAAGGCAATCAATCATGCGAAAGCCCCAGATGACAAACAAAACGAGCGACTGAATGCCCACGATACAGAGCTTGAGAAGATCAATAGAAAACTAGGTGCAGATAAAGACAGGCTCGACCTGTTTCAATCAAAGCTGGTCTCATTAGAAGAGCACCAGAAAGAAAACAGTATCACGCTGGAAGTACATGACCGCAAGATCCTCGAAGCAGAACAGCGTATCGGCCACAGTGAGCAGGGCAACAATGTCACCATGAAGGCTCTGCTTGCACTTCTCAGTCACGGTATCGACGGCAATGCGATCGAGCCAATGAAGGAGGCCAAGGTTGCACTTGAAAATTATTTGATCGATGGTCAGAACAACACAAAGAATATTACGAACTAACCCGAGACTGCGTGTCCCGGGCTTTTTTATTTTGGAGGTTTATTATGATGGATATTATCAATGAGCTGGTTTCCGTTATCGTCCGCCTGGTTATTGCTGGCGCTGGCACTGCCTTTATGGCCTATGGCATCCCCTATCTGAAAAAGATCGGTGTGTACAAGCTGGTACAGATCGCTGTTCGTGCCGCAGAGAAGCTGGGCGCAACCGGCGCTATCGAAAAGGCCGACAAGAAGAAATACGTTATGGAAGCTCTTGAGCGTCTGGGTGTGAAGATCACTCCGACCATTGAGACCATGATTGAGGCCGCTGTCAAAGAGATGGACATCCAGAACGATAAAATCAAGGACGAGTTCAAAAAGAATTGAAGGTGTAATGAAATGGGTGTTATTACATACTCTATGAAGAAGGACTAGAACAAAAAGGTGTCGGCTCATTTTTCCGTCTATGAGTTCGCCTGCTCCGATAAGAGTGATACAGTTCTAGTTGATAGTCAGCTGATTGAAGTGCTAGAACAGATCCGCGCTCACTTCGGCGCTCCTGTCCACATCAATTCTGGGTATCGTACTCCTGCCTATAACATCTCCATCGGTGGAAGCCCTCGTAGCCAGCATTGCCTTGGTACTGCCGCTGATATCTGGATCAAAGGCGTTGATCCGATTCGGATCGCACTGTATGTATCTTCCCTGCCCTACTTTGCCAAGAGTGGCGGTATTGGATATTATAGCCGTGCTGTGCTTACGAGCGGCTTTGTTCATGTTGATGTGCGCACTACACGCAGCCACTGGATCAGTAAATCCGGTACAAAATATATCAGTGTAGCCAATCTTATGCCGACTATCAGACAGGGTGCGAAAGACGCTACGAACGGCGCTTCTTATGCTGTGACTGTACTGCAACGGCATCTTGGTGTTAAAGCTGACGGCATCTTTGGCGCGAATACCAAGGCGAAGCTGATTGAGCATCAGAAAGGACACGGGCTGGTTGCAGATGGCATCTGTGGACCTGCTACATAGGGTTCGTTTTGATGGCAGATAACCAGAATACATTTCGTGCAGGAGACAAAATCAAATTAGACGGAATATTATTTTCAAACAGCCAAACACACTGCGGTATGCGCCGCTCTGGTGAATGGTATATTTTTGATGGGAAACTTGTGAACGGGCGCTATCGAGTGACAAATCTTGAAAGTCGCATTGGCAAGTATCCAATTTCAGTCAATGTATCGGGCTATGTAGAACCGAGTGATATTGAGCTGATATAAAACGAATGGGGTATTGATCCTTAATTGGACCAGTACCCCATTTTTTAGCATTTATTTCTTTTCAGCGCAACTACAAAAATCGTCAGGTTTAGTATACACAGGCTTAGAATCATCCAGCGTGAAGTGGGCGCAGCTACACAGATCTCCATGCTTGTCCCATGCGTTCCAAAAATCGCAGTCTCTACAACGAATAATTGCAACGATATCTACAGCAGGAGCTTGTTTCAGGAGGCTCCTCAACGTTCGGTATGATGTTTCTCTGCAGCCTTTAATGTTCTCTACTCCAACCATAGGCTCATACATCCCACAACGAACCCACTCCTGTTGATAAAAAGCATCTGCATCAATAATTTTCCCCATAGCATTCTCCTAAATCTCAGCTTTTATCAAAAATCAGAATGCAGCACAACCGGGGAACGACTGTCTACATCACAGAACACGCACTCCCATTTTGGAGATTCCTCGTAATATTTATAGTTTCCTTGCGGTTTCCATGTTAAAACTAAAACATTTTTTTGACTGCTATAATAAGCAGCATTCACCCCTGTTGCATCACATTCCCAGCCGCTATCCGTTTCGATAAAAACATCACTTGGTAGCTTTTCCAGAATCTTAATTAACTCTGTAGCAATCATATAAAACTCTCCTAGAACTTAACTTTTATCATAATTTTAAATAATGCGCAGGAGCATCTTTCATAAGAAGCAATACAATCTGTTCGTATCGTTTATGCGCTTCTTCCGTAATGGCATATTCCAACGCTCTCACATCGGGAAACTGTAAATTTTCTGATAAAATCTTGAGCGTCGAAGTTGATTCCAACACACCGTTTCCGTTCTTGAACTCGTAAACGCTCTTGCATAATGCAATCAAATCGTTATCACTAACATGAGCGATATAATTGTTCATTTCTCCATAGGTCATAAAATTCTCCTAACTTGGCTTTGTTTACTTGATCTCCTCTGACAACCACTTTTCCCAGCCGCCAACTGTGTGCGGGCAATTATCCTGCTGTGCGACCAGTTCATTTAAGAGCGCTGCCAACTCATCATCTGACATCTCACGAATGGCCTGCGCTTTGTTATTTTTACGACCGAATTCATTCAGGCCATGTTTATGTAGAACGAAGCCGAGTGCGACATCAAGTATTGCTGGATTGTTCATTGGATTTGTCCCCTTTCATTGCTTCAAGAGCGTCCTTCATTTCTTGTTCCCAATTAGGATGCTGATCAATATATTTTTGATATATCATCTTCTCAGCTTCTTTTCGAGTTTTGATTGCATCGTTAATATCTTCATACATGCCAAGGTGGATTCGCCTACCTTTAAAGGTTATGGTCGCTTTATACTTGTTACCATCTTTGCAAACACCTGTCACGCCAGTAGTCGAATTGCGATTTATCTTTCCTTCAAGTCGCGCCTTTATAGACGTTAAGCTGGAACCGTCTACGTTTGATATCTTTTTAATTGTCTCAGCGGGCTTAGCAATATTATTTGTGCATTTCTTACACTTGTTGATTTTCTTCACTTGAGACAAACGCATCTCTGCTGGACGATTACATAAAGGGCAAAGCCCAGTACAAAAATAATCTCGTTCTCCTTCTTTTTTATAAACGTCGGTTATCTTCCATCCGTTTATGACAGAGCCGATATATTGTTCTCTGCGCTTTTTTAGAATAGATTCGCTACGTTTTTTATCGCATCTTGTAGTTTTAGCTGGACGACCACCATCTGGTTTCATATTACTTTTCCTCTTCAGGTAGTGGCCCAAGCTTATACATCCAGTTCGGGTCTTTCCGCATTACAAATGGTTTTCTTAGCTCACAAAGATGGTCATGTCTCGCTTTATATTCAAAATAATTTTGTTCGTGCTCAGGAGTATCACGATTTAACTCGTACATGACATATTGCTTGCGAAGATTTCGAAGCGCTTTAATAATAGCATCTTCTTTTTCCATAGACATTGGTTCAAGGGCATCAATATAGTCATATTCACCAGTCGCGTCAAACTGTCGCTTTGCTTCGGCACTAAGCATCTTCCAAGTGATAGCTTCATACGCCAGCTGATACATCATTTCGTCGCTATAATGAGAGTATGGATCAACAATGCCGGTGCCTTTTGATAGTTCTACGTCACGATCGTGTTGTTTTTTAATTTGTCTCTCGGCTTCTTCTACAACAGCATCCATATCAACGTTCATGGAGACACCTTTGTATCGCACTACAGATTTGAAACCGAGCTTCTCACACATAGTCATCGTTGATATCCTCCTGATTTATTTTATACCCGTTCTTTTGCAGATAACAAAATCTTGCGGTAGAATCCATCAGCAAACCATGCGCCTTCCCAACGATGCGGCAATGGCTTCCTCAGCACTTCGATATCCACAAGACTCATAAGGCCGGTACTATCGTCTCTAAAAACTTGAAGGCGAACGATTCTATTCTGCTCAAGGCCAATTTCGCGAGTGATACGACCTTCGTCATCGAACGGATCTTCACATACCCATTCTAAGGCATCTAGGAAGTCCTGTGGCGTGATATCTGTGTGTTCGACCCAGTTGTTACATATGCGGCTTTCGCCGGCCTGTACGATTCTCTTTTTGGCCTCGTAGTTCACAGAAGGATTCGTCATGGTTCTCGCCTCCGTTTTTCTTTGACTACATTATATCACAGGCTGTATACGATAGCAAACAAAAGGCGCAGGTTACCCCACGCCTTGTGATGATGCGCCGCTTGGCACATCGGTTCAAATACGGTTTTCAATTTTAATGCTTCTACTAAAAAATCGCCGGATTGTCACATCAAGGCTCTGTTAATTAAGACTCAAAATCGGACTTGATTGCTACGCTTTGTGCGGTCTGTGAGTGCACCGCTGTGGTGTAGATAGAAAATTGGTGTAGTAGTGGTGTAGTAGAGAAGAAAATCCCTCTATTTTAATCGTTTTTTCGTAACTTTTACAAATAGCGCTCAAATGTGTTCAAAATAAGGGAACGGCGTGTAAATTACAGAAAGAGAGCTTTTGTGCGGCATAACAACAAAAAACGCCGCCTCCCAAAGGAGACGGCGCTGAAAAGACCAGTAATTACTTACGGCCGAAACGCTTGTTGAAGCGCTCAACACGTCCGCCGGTGTCAACCAGCTTCTGCTTGCCAGTGTAGAAAGGATGGCACTTAGAGCAAACTTCGACGTGGATCTCGGGCTTGGTGGAACGAGTCTTGATGACATTACCGCAAGCGCAGGTAATGGTGCAGTCAACGTAGTTCGGATGGATACCCTGTTTCATTCTTTTCACCTCAATTCTGGTTCTGACGTATTGGGGCCATATTTAATGTATGTGCCCATCACAACCTTCAATATCGGCTACCCCGTCGAGCGGCCTTGGAAACGATTGCCTTACTATTATAGCACGAATCAGCCAGAATGCAAGAGGAAAATTTAAGTTTTTTACAGCTTTTGCAGCGTCCAGCCCTTTTGTGCTGCCAACTGCTCCAGCTCCCGGTAAGAAAGCCTCAGCTGCGCAATGTTGAAGCCCGGCAGCTCCGCAAGGCAGCCGCCGTCCTGTACCCGGTGCAGCAGCTTGCGCACCGGCAGTTCCTGCTCGCCGTCCAGCGTATCCAGCCCGGCCACATATTCTCCGCACCGGGGCAGTGGCTGCTGCCAGTCGATAGTTTTGCAGACCCTTGCAAGCGTAAGGTGGTTGCAGGTCACCGTCTGCCGGAATTCCAGTTTCATGATGCTCTCCCCTTTTGCGCCGGAGATTCACAGCTGTTCCCGGCGCGATACTATGATATAACATTTTGTTTTATATGTCAATATAACATTTCGTTATGCCTATACTTTACCTTAAATAAAGCCTTTGAGGTAAATACCATGTATCAACGTATCCGGGATCTGCGGGAGGATCGTGATCTGCTGCAAAAGGATGTTGCGGCGTATCTGAAATGCACACAGGTCTGCTACTCCAATTACGAGACCGGCAAGCGGGATATCCCCACCGAGGTGCTGATCCAGCTTGCCGGTCTCTACCATACCAGTACCGATTATATTCTCGGCCTTACGGACGATAGCGCCCCGCCCATCCCCCGCAAAGCGTAAAACTGCCCCCAAAGCAGCGCGATTTGATGCGAGCTACTTTGGGGGCAGTCTGTTTGATATAAAAATATTTCACTATGGCCACGCATGGAAAGGTTCTTGTAAACGCGTCCATACGGCATCGTCTATGCAAGAATGATTCCCCTCACCTCTCCAAAGCTTCCAGAAAGCAGAGCAAAAAGAAAGTCCGACAATCATTCGAATCAACGAACAATTCTGAGATTTTCAATGTCTCCAGCGGGGGCAACCCCATACTCTGTCTTCAGAAAAGGATTTTAAGTCCCTCGTGTCTGCCAGCCTTCGGCAAAGTCAATTTTCGTTCATTGTATCGTTTGATTTCTCATTGCGAGAGAGATTTTTCCTTCGCGAGCGAGAGGGATTCGCACTTTTTTGATAAGACGATATTACCACATTTTTCGTCCCATGTCAATCATGTAAAATTGTTTCATCTTGTCGTGCTTGATCTTCGGAGCGTCCGGGACCCGGGGCGTTCGCCCTGCCCAGATGCGCTCCTCAGGGTGGGCGTGATGAGGGGGTGGATGATGGGTTGGTTGGTGTATTGATGGACCGGCTTTGGCGATGGGTTATCGCTGATTTTTGAAGAATACATTTGAAGCGATTGAAGCTGTTTTGATGTGTTGACGGATTTGATTACTTCTTATCTGTGATGTTCATTGCTGTTTATTTGCTCAGTCCCTACTTTGCCTGTGCTCTCCTCTGCTGTTCATCTGCTGAAATTTCACCGGATGTGATTTTGAGTGATGGAATGAAAAACGTATATATTCGTTCGATATGAAACAATTTATCTATTATAAAACCGCGTGGATGGGATTTTGTAACTACACCCACACGGTTTAAGGTTTTGAATGATTATTTTAGGTTTGTACGGGTCACGTCCGTGCTCACGCCGCTAGCTAGTAGCTTTTTCAGCACGTCCTCTGCTTTGGCTTTTTTCGAATGTGATTACTTTTTCCATTTAGAGATACAGTCGTCTATACTTGGATATAATTCGTAGTTACTACAGCCCAGTTCTTTCATCACGATTTCTTTCCACTTCTTATCCATATCTCCAAAATAAGAAATATGCCACTTTGCATCTTCTGTTCTGGGAGCAACCTTTACAGAATCTAATTCCTTCTTTGTAGGTTTACCAAGCATCTTCAGAAATTCTTTTCTATATCGCTCGTTTCTCACACATTGTTCTCTTTGAAGCCTTCTTTCCATGGCATCTTTAGCGCTTTCACTCGCTGTATTGTGATATCCAATCTCATCAATTACGAACTGCATTCTCTGCGTCAGTTCATATAGTTCGTCCCCTGTCTCAAGTACATTTGATTTTTCTTCAGCATTGTCTACAGACGGAACTTTACTGCTTCTCATCAGAAAATCAAAATACTCAATATCCACAGGACTCATCGACTGTCCCAAGACATAGATATTTTTAATTTCCTCACACATTACGCCATTCATTGCTAAGAAACAGCACAGAATCTGAATATTGTTCTGACAGTGCTTATCTGTTTCATATAGAATTTTATCTACAAGGTGTAATCCAAAAAAGCGTCCGCCTATTTTCGCAAGCATCGGCTCAGGTTCTTGCGGATGCCGATTATGTCCAAAAACAATGGATTTCTTGTCTGTTGCCTCCCCATGTATATGGATTTCTCTCATTTCATTGACGCCAAAGCGTTTCTGAAGAGTATCGGTATAATTAAAATTAATGAACACGCAATTATCTCCAAAGCAATATCCTGCATCCTCCTCTGTAATAGAAATTGTTGCAATCCATCCACAAAAAGCCTCTGTTAAAATTCTTTTTGCATTGCGAATCGACCTCCGCATATCTTTTAGATTCCTTCTCTCTTTTCCAAAGAAAAGATTGATTCGTTCTGTATCGATATTAGCCAATGAGCTTTCAAAGTTATTCCAAAATTCATTATCGAGTTCGCCCGGATCAAATGGATCTCCATAAATCAATTCTACATCCGAGCATTCTTTGACCGTACCGTCTGAACTGATATACTTGCGCTTTCTGATATGAAGTTTTTTTAAAATCTCATTCAAGTGTTCATGGTAATACGTCTGAAAATCCGCATAAGATGTATTCAGTCCTTGCCACCTGTCAAACCCGTTTCCAATAATTATAATTGTATCTATTGTGGGTGTAGGAAGTTTTTTAGTAGGTTTTTTCTTTTTTCTAAAAATCATCTCATTCACTTCTTTCTTAACTGCGTTTCATTCTTATCCTTTTCCAAAAAAACACAGGGTCAAATCCAAAATATTTAATAAAATGATCAAGTTTTTGTTTCCCTGATAGTTTATTGTATCGTGTTTGTCGGATTAGCCCACCATGTATTGTCTTTCGTTCTTGGCATAGACGGTAGCCTCTTTTCTCTTTATAGTTCGTTAATTATATTATTGTATAGTTATGAATACCAGTTCTTCTCATTCAACTTCTACAGTAATATCCTGCTTAATTACCTCAGCATATTCATTACAGATTATTTCACATTTAACAGTAAACTGCCCCGCCCGTGTTGGTAAAACACACACGCCATAAATGCAATCAGTATCTTTATGCCTTACTTCATTTTTGTCAAACAGAATCTCACCCGGCAAAATGGACACCACCTCATTCATATCCGCAGGATCCATCAAATCAGCTATATCTTCTACTGTAATGAGTTCATCTAATGAGATAAATTTATTGTCATTTTCTTTAACACTTGCAATATTCTTTGGATTTTCAAATCTTTTTCTCCAATTTCTATAAGCATCTTTTTCAAAGTGAATTGCCTCTTCATCACGATATTCAAGGAGTTCCCTTTCCGACAGGACCATCAAGTCATTTGGAAATGATAGTTTAACTCGTACTCCAGTGGCACGAGCATCTCCATCATTATGAACCCGAAAATATACAACAAAGCTATTCTCATAGACATAACGCAACAGCCTCACTTCATCCTTGCTTTCATGAACCCATCGTCCTGCCCAGTCCTTATAATCGAGACCATTTTTTACATCTGTTGTAATAATCGGTACAACTGTAAAATGTATTCCATTTGATGTCAGCCTTGTTCCTTCGTCATATATTTTTCCGTCTTCGTCACGCCCCGGTTGGATATCGACCCACAAATTGGGTTTTCTAAAGTTTTCCTTTTTCAAATCTGCATTTAGTGCTTCAAGTGTATGTACACGCTCCGTCAATCGCAATATCTCCGCATGGCTCTTATCAATATCAAAATCTGTAGTTCTAACCCAGCCAGGTCTTCTACCTCTTGTAACAGATTTGGATATTGATTGCGAAATCAACGACTCTAAATTATCTTTGTTTTTCCAGAATTTCACATAGCGACCTGAATTCTTAACTTTTTCCTTGAAAACATCCAACTTTTCTTTCTTTAACGGATCACTTTCATACTTGTCCGGTGCCATACTCACACTTTTTTCAATAATAAAGGCTAAAACTGGAATGCCTTGTGATACAGCATAATCAAACTCTTTTTCTGTATAACTCCCCCCTGTCGTTTCCTCAATTGAGCCATATCTATTTCCAATTATCAAAATATAGTAATCAGAAGAATCAATAGCTTCTTTAATTATTTGCCATTGATCATCATCTGCTGCACTAAACATCTCCATCCCAATTGGAAACTGATTCATTGTTAAAATCGCGTGAATTGCAACATCACGTTCTTCCTTTAAATCCTCATATGTCGATGAAACAAAAAATTGGTATTTCTTTTCCAAAAGTATTAACCTCCGCTCTTTTTCGCATTCCTACGAATTATGCCTACAAGTGCAATCACAGTCTACTGACCATTAAGACGAGGTATAAAGCTTTAAAAAGACTATATTTCCTATACATTATAGCCCAAACACAATAGGCTGTTTCTTTTTTTTGCAATCCCTACATCTTTTAGGTAGTACCCATTCACGATTTTTAGGTACACCTGTCGACTTGACGAAATAACAGCCTCTTGTCCGTAGTCAACACAACTCCTTCTAATTTCATCATTTTCATTCAGACATTCACTTCACAATCCTCTTATATTCATCAATTACTTTTACTTCCGTATTCCCAGCGCGTACTTCGTCATTCTAACGCTGTCTTCTTTTCCCTTTGCAAGCTGCTCATCATCCAAAATATTACGGATTTCAATTGGTGCACACACAATTTCGTTTCTATCAACCTTGGTCGGCGCATTCATTCCAAACCGATCCATCTCATCATTCCATAGACCCTTGCACCCGTAGATTGAAACGCAAACATACATCGGAACCGCACGATTCAGCTTCTTATACATTTCAGCAGTATCATCAAGCAGCTTTTGTAATTCCTCCCAAAACTCAAGTGTATTCAACCAGCGTTCTATTTTTAAATGTGAATCATTTTTATTTGTTCCATACACGTACAGATTCATTCTCAATTCAACTGTACCATTGTTGAATATTTGAAGATGCTCATTATCATATTCTTCATATTTAAAATTTGGAAAATATACGCCGTCCACATTGGGAACTGGTCGATCTCGCACCATTCCATTAAATAGGCTTTCAAATATCAGTTTCCGGTTTCTGGCAAGATCATACATTGAAAGAGCATCGCTTTGGTTTTTGAAAGTAGCCGGAATCAAATGCACAAGAGCAAATGGGTGCGCTGTTTCTTCCTTATAATCATTTAATCGCGCTTTTCTAAAAGATTTAATATCCTCTGCCAACATCGCCGCATTTAAAAAAGCATTTTGCATTTCTGTATAACTCATCGCCTGTTTCTTATTCCCATGCCTTATATAAAAGTGGAAATCGCCTTCCGGTTCTTCCGTAATGTACGGCTTATATAATCCACGTTGAATATGCAGAATTACTACATGTTTTTCGTTATTCAGCCTTACAAAGGTAAATTCCACTTCCGGCATCACAGGTCGTATAGCCTGCAATTCGTTTCTTCGATCCAGTTCAAAACGATCCGGATTAGATAGCACAATCCCTACCAATGCCCCTGCCATACCAGCATCTTCTCCGATACCATAGAAGATATATCCACCGTCTGCGTTTGCAAGAGAACACACATCGCTTCTAAATTCGGCTTGTTTTTCCTTCTTTTTGTTTTTATCTTCACATTTAAACGGTGCAAAATCAACCTTATAGTCAATAAAATTGTTTTCCCGATACGCATCATTATGAAGGAGAACTTTCAGGTCTTCTTCTGTCCAGTCTTGAAAATTTTTATTATTTATTTTCATGGATAATTCTCCGTTAAATCAACTCATATGTTATTGCCTACAATCTATAAAGAAACATTTTTAACTTCCTCATTTTGTAATCTTTATATACTTTTGTCCAAAACACTCCCGCCTTTATAGCCCTCAGAATATCGTTTTTACGCTCTTTCGCTTCTTACATCCAGCTACTATATCAAACATTGCATGCAGTCACTACGTAAGGGCACGAAAAGTTTCAAATATCATAACCCCGCGTGAAAACGCGGGGTTTGCAGAACGGCCCCATAGGGGCCATAATACCAGCCGCGCCTAAAGGCGCACAATGAGCGACGTCAACCGCACACTGA
>ERZ773130.379-NODE-379-length-55514-cov-6.755693_pt1 | contig 55514 bp, 58 predicted proteins | sample MGYA00511919_ERZ773130 | MGnify/ENA primary metagenome ERZ773130 (study PRJEB29015, sample SAMEA2737851) | human gut metagenome | biome: human gut; feature: human-associated habitat; material: faeces | place: China | collected 2012 ...
CTGGCGGTCTATCTCTTGTTTTCGGTTGCTTGCTTCCTTACCGTACATGAGCATTCTGCCAAAGCTTCAACCAGCTTTTCAATGTCAAGAGAGTTTTCGGTTTCAAGGTCGGCAAGTTTAACCATGGCATTTTCGATGCGCTGCCCTGTTCCGCCGCCACCAGGCGCCAGACTGTATGCTGGCGTTATTCGTCCGGCGTTATCACGAAGGTTTTGCTGTTCCACATAATTACATTCAAGCTGCTTCTGCAATACCCATGCGCTACGCAGTTTTTCCTTTAACTCGTCCCTAGTCAATCTATCACTTCCTCTTGCAAATACCAAACATAAACAGTACCGCGCATACCGCTGCCGTACACAAAATAATCATTTGCAAATTGGTCATACCTCATTTTCAACCTCCGCAATCTGTTCCAGATATTTTGTACGCATATACAGCATAATCACCGCATACACCGCAATATCTTTCAAACTCTCGTCTACTTTCGGCCCGGAGATATTGCAGTTCTGTACATGTGCCACATGTTTACGCTGATAATTTTTTGCCTCGTCAAACATTGCCGGCCAGGTATCAAAACCTTTTTCCATCAACGCACCGGTACGGAAGTTTGCCAAAGGGTCTCTGCCGCCGTACTGTTCATTTTTTTTGTTTAAACAGTTCTGCCAGCTCTCCGAATTCCTTTACCACAAAATTTACAAAATCATTTCCGCTGTTATTTAACATAAATTTTTCCTCGCTTTCTTAACTGCTTTTAAAATTTTCTTTTTTTACCGCCATAGGACATTTGCCATATACACAGTTTGCATCGCTGCACATACGCTTTACTATTTTCAAAAACTTTTTAGCTTTCAAATTTCATCCTGCCTTTCTTACCCGGTCTATCCTTGCCTTAAGGCTTTGCATTACAAACTCCTGGGCTTTATCCTTTTCCGCTAATGCCGCTATCAGGTCATCATCGCGGGTACCTTCGCAGACAAGATGGTGTATGATAACTTTTTCCTTCTGCCCCTGGCGGTGCAGGCGTTTATTTGCCTGCTGGTATAATTCCAAAGACCAATTCAGCCCGAACCACACAACATGATTGCCGCCGTCCTGTAAGTTAAGCCCATATGCCGCGCTTGCCGGATGCGCAAGCAGCACATCAATCTTGCCGGCGTTCCAGTCAAGTTCGTCCTGCGGCCCCGATAACTTCCGCACCCGCAGTTTGCATTTTGATAGCGCAGCTTCGATACGTTCAAGGTCATGCTTAAAGTTATAAAATACCAGTGCCGGCTTGCCGTTTAACTGTTCTATCAGTTCTAAAAAGGCTTCGATTTTGCAGTTATGCACTTCATGCCATACTTTATCACCGTCATAAACCGCGCCATTGGCAAGCTGCTGCAGTTTGTTGCTTAACGCCGCCGCACTGGTAACGTCAATAACTTCCTGGTCGTCCAATTCCAAAATCATTTTGCGTTCCAGTTCCTCGTATGCCTTTGCGGCTTTCGCATCCAGTACAACCGGCACATCGTCATAAACAATATCCGGCAGCTGTAGGTAGTCATCTGCTTTCATGCTTATGCAGATATCGGAAATTTTCTGCATTACCGCGTCTTCCGCACCGGCTTTCGGGTCATAGGTATAAATCACATCACGGCTGCGCTTGCCCGGTTCAAAATAACGGTTGCGGAAGCCGGTATAATATTTACCCAGCCTTGCGCCCTGGTCAAGCAGGTAAACCTGCGCCCATAAATCGTTTAAGCCGTTTGGGCTCGGCGTTCCTGTCAGCCCTACAATGCGGCTGATGTGGTTTCTTATTGCCGCAAGCGCTTTAAACCTTTTGGCGCTGTGGCTTTTAAAACTGGAAAATTCATCGACAACCACCATGTCAAACGGCCAGTCATTTTTGTAGTAGTCCACCAGCCATACCACGTTTTCGCGGTTGATGATATAAATATCTGCCGGTGTGTTCAGCGCCCGGATGCGCTTCTGCTCGCTGCCCAACACTGTTGATATTCGCAGGTGCTTTACGTTATCCCATTTGGCGGCTTCGCGCTGCCATGTCGCTTCCGCAACTTTTTTCGGCGCGATAACCAAAACCTTCTGCACACAAAACCTGCCATACTTAAGTTCGTTTATCGCCATCAGGGTAATAATGGTTTTCCCTAAACCTAACCCATGTCCAAAAACAATCCTAAAGCAGGCTTATTTACTACCTGTTGCAGGCAGTATTGCTGATACGGATGTGGTCTGAACATCATACGGCATCACCTTCTTTCTGTTCGGCAGTAATCCTTGTCAGTAAATTTTTTATACCGTCCAGCCCGCGAACCAGGTTCACATCGCAGCCCAGACGCAGAAGCCTATCCATCTGCCGCTTTTGCAGTACCGTTGCATAACCGGCATCTGTTTTCAGTTCTACGAAATAAACCCTGCCGCCCGGCATTACAATCAATCGGTCCGGCACCCCGGCGTTACCCGGCGACACAAATTTATACGCCACGCCGCCCAGTTTTTTCACACCGTTAACCAAAAGTCTTTCGATGTCTTTTTCTGCCATTTTTTTAATACCTCTCAAAATTAAACTCGTACTTTGAAGCCCTTTTCCCTTATACGCGCGTGCGCTAAGCGTGTAGGCGCGTTATGCGTTTATAATATTCTTATTTTTACATAACTCTTAACAGAAAGTACGAGTACGAACTTTTATAAAAAACCTTAATTTATGCGGTTTTTAGTTCGTACTTTCTCTTTTTAACTCGTACTTTTAAAAGTACGAACTATTTTTTTAGAAAGTACGAGTTTTATGCCTTAGCTTCTTAGAAAGTACGAGCATTTTGTAAAACGTTTTATACTTTTTCAAAACCTTTTTGCTGACCGCAATAGCCATAACTTCTATTAGATTTATTACACCGCCATCCAGGCAGATTTTCCAGTATCTGGTTAATCTCCAAAGTGTCAGCACGCTTCATCAGCAAGATATTACCGCCAAAGGCTTTGCACCAGATTTCTGCGGCACAAGTCTTTTTACGCGGAACGGTTTCCACGTTATGCGCATTTCCATTCCAAAACATACGCCTAGCGCCGAGGTCCATGCTGTTGTAGTTTTTCGGAACAGGCAGTTCCAAAAATCCTTTGATGATACCTTCTTTAACATTAGCTTCACGGTGCTTCTCCTGTTCTGCGCGCGCCAGTTCTTCCATTTCCGGTTTTTCAAAATACAGCGGCTCGCCGATCCGCCAGCGCATCACCGCTTCGGCCCAGATTTGGTCAACTTCTGCCGGCAGGTCATTCCAGATATTCTTTTTTGGCTTATGCTTGCCGACATCTACCGGCCAGAAACGGCGGTTGCCGGTTAAGTCTTTTAAGAATTCAAACTGGTTGCAGGTACCAAAGAACACGCACTTACGCGGATAACGCCCCGTGCGCCTGCCGTATGCCTGGCGGTAAATATCTTCACGCTTTGATAAAAACTGCTTGATGGTGTTGGTTTCGCTGCGGGTATAGCCCGTCATCTCACCCAGTTCGTTTATCCATACGCCCTGTATCATTTCAGCCGCTTCTTTGCCCTCAAAGCTTTGCAGGCTGTCGCTGAACCAGTCCTTGCCCAAAGTAGCAAGGAAGGTACTTTTGCCTATGCCCTGCGGGCCTACAAATACCGGCACGTAGTCATATTTACAGCCGGGCTGCATTACCCTTGCCACCGCCGCCGTTAAGCTTTTGCGGGCGACTGCGCGCGTGTACGGCGTATCATCAGCGCCAAGGTAATCGGATAATACCGTATCCAGGCGCGGCGTCTTATCCCATTCCAGCGCCGTAAGGTAGTCTTTTACTTCGTTTATTTTGTTGCTTTCGGATACCAGGAGCAACGCGCCGTCAATCTTATCTTTGCCGGTAATATCGAACTTATTTTCCAGGTACCACGCAACACCGGCATCATCCGTATCAGTCCAAAGCCGTCTGCCGTCTTCCGGGTTCCACGGCAGAGCGCCAAGCGCCAGCCCCCGCACGGCAAAATCGTCAACGGCAATTTTTCCGGCTAAAAGCGGGTCATGCTGCAGTATGCGCATAATGTTGTCGCGTGTCTTTTTGGGCCTGCCGGTGTTCTGGTCATAATCAAGCTTTGCCGATGCCATCCATTCAACGTCAGGTTTGTCCGGCTGCGGCGCAGCATTTTTATCTAAGCTCGTAAAAAAGTCGGATGCCTTCGTGGCAAAATGTTCGTTAAGGTCACGGGTTACGGCTGCATTGCCCATAGCCAGTTTTTTCATTTCCTGGTAGCTGGGCAGCTTGTTCGGCGGTGTGCCGGGTTTAGCGCCTTCATCCCGGTCGCCATAAAGGTGCAGGCGCACCAGGTCAAAAGCATTTACCAGCTGCCCGCTGCACGGATCCGTTGCGTGATGGCTGTATAAAAAGTTGCCGCCGTCATAGATAACCGCGCCGGCAACAGTGCTGCCGCCGGTATAGGTTAAACGGTCGTCATGCTCCGTTGTTTCGTAGGCGTGTGGGATATAAGTTTCAATTGCCTGGTAGATGTTGAATTCGCGGCAGAAGGCGCCGACAATGCCCTCTTTGCTTGTCGGGTCCGCCTGTTTTGCCAGCAGCGCTTTGGCTTTTGTAACTTCGCCAGGTATCTGCGGCCACACGGTTACATCGTGCCAGTTCGTGTATTGGTTTAAAATGCCGTCAGCCGATACAAAAGGTTTGTCCCCGGCCGCAAACACGTAATTACTGTCACGGCTGCACGCCGGCCAGTACATCAGGCGGCTGGCTTCAAACGTAGTCGGGTCACACATTTGAAGCCCGATATAGCTTGCCAGCTTCCTGGCAATAGGTTCATATTCATCAGCCGTTACCGTCCTGTCCAGCGGCATAATAACGCGCAGACGCGGGCGGAAATCGGCGTGGCTGCGTGTAGAGTACACGGCATACCCAGCGCCGAGGCTGTCGATTGTGCGCAGCACGTTATCCGTTTCGCCGCTGGCGATGTTGTCCAGGTCCAGTGTTACAAGGTCGCGCCCGGTTACGTTTTTTGCTTTGCGCTGTGTACCGTTAAGCGCGCCGCCAACAAAGCCGCCAATGTCTTTCAGCTGCCCTTGCTGGGCTTTGGTCATATTCAGGTATTCTTCTATCGTTTCCGGTGTTCTCTGCGGCGTGCGCAACCTATTAACAAACTCTGACCACATAATTTCCGTGCGGACCCAGTTTGTTGACTTGCGGCTGTTGCCGACAGAGATTACCAACATTCTGTCATTTATCAAGGCTATTCACCTCTTTTTATTTTGCCGGCTTTAGTTAAAAGTCGTGCAACCAGCACTCCGGCTTTGGTTGCTTCCGGATTATTAAAAATAAGCCCTTTTTGATTCAACCGAACAAGTTCGGCAGCACTTACGCAAATAAGGTTATTTATATCAAAATTACTGCGGTTGCCATCAGCAAAAATAATTTTATATCCCGGCATTATGGGCCCATTTGCCGCCTCCCAAATAACCCTGTGTTTCTGCCGCCATTTGTTAGGATGCGCAACTTTAACCCATAAATAACCATCATCGCGCCAGCATTCTGCACCGATAGGCCGCGTCAGAGCCGGAAGCTGGCCTTTTTTAAACATTGTAGGCGCAGCTTTTGCATATATTTCCGCAGGCATTTTCCTGCCTTTATTAAAGGGTATATGCCCTTTTTCAAACCTTCCTGTCAGGCCGGTATTGATACGCTTGCGAGTTTTATAGCCTTTCATCTGCTCTACCGTAAAAACAATGCCAAATTTTTCTTTTATCATTGCAATCAGCTCAGCGCTTGTTTTTCCCACGGCATGTGCTTTTATCCACGCATCCTGTTCAGGCGTTGTGAGCCTTTTTAATTTTTCCGGCGGGCAGCGTAACTGCATACCATTTTTAATGCCGTTGCGTACCATCAAGCATTTAATTTGTGACGCTGATAACGCCGTACCAAATCTTTCATTCATCATTTGCACAATTAGATACAGATATCGACCCGGTGCAATTTCGCGCAGATATGCAATTTGTTCCTGGGTATATTTCCGTGCCATATCAACCACCGAGCACTTCCGGAAGTTTTAATGTGGCATCCATTGCTTCATTTTGAAGCTTTATCGCATTCAACGTAGTGTTGGCACTGGATATAAACTGCCCCGCAACCTTCGTAATTGCTTCGGTTCGGCTTATTTCAGCCGTTAACGCATCGCCGGTTAAGTCTGGGTCAGAAAGCCGTTCCAGTTGGTCAAATAATATTTCATTAAGGTCTGCTAAGTTTTTAGCCATGATTAACCTCCAGTCTCACCTTTTAATCCTTCATATAGTACTTGCTGGTAAAACCGGCAGCATTTAGTATCAGCCCAGGCGCCCAGCTGATAGGCTGACACATGACATCAGTCATGTACTTTTCTTCATCAGGATGCATCTTTTCTGCCGGAACTTCACATACAACTTCATCGTGGATGTGCATTAAAGGCTTATATCCGGCATCCGCCAAACGGCGTATTGCAAGCGCAAGGCAGTCGCGGGCAATAGCCTGCGTAATATTTTCCACCAGCTTGCCGCCGTAGGTTGATGTGCTGTTCCATTTATTCACTGCCTGCGTGCGGTAATGTATGGCGGTTTTGCCAAACTTATTTTCTGCAAGGTACGGCGAAGGGTAATAAAGTTTTCTGCCGCTTGGAAGCTGCACCGTTAAAAAGTCCAGCCCGTTTATAACATCCATTTCGCGGGCAAAGATAATACCGTGGCCAACACCGGCAGGCTGCGCAGTTTTCATAACGCTGACCGCTGCCTGCTCTACGCCGTACCAAAAATCGCAGATGCGTTTGTTTGCCTGTCGCCAGCGCTGTACGATATCCGGCAGTTCGTCTTCTGACAGACCCATTTTAAGCGCGCCCATGCTGATCAGTGCGCCTGGTCCGCCCTGGTAGCCGAGCGCCAGTTCTGCAATTTTACCTTTTTGGCGCAGGGCATATTCCGGATTGCCTTTGCTGATTTTTTCAATCGGCACGCCGAACATCATGCTGGCCGCGGCTTCGTAAATTTTGCCATGCCCGGCAAAAACGTCCATGCGCCATTGTTCGCCGGCAAGCCAGGATAATACGCGCGCTTCGATTGCGCTGAAATCATCTACGGCAAGTATATTGCCTTCCGGCGCTATAAATGCCGTGCGTATAAGCTGCGATAATGTATCGGCAACATCATTGCCGTACAACAGCATTAAGCCCTGGCGATTATGTTTTTTGACGAGGTCGCGTGCTGTATCGAGATTTTCGATGTAGTTGCGCGGCAGGTTCTGAACCTGCACAAGCCTTCCAGCCCAGCGTCCAGTGCGGCTTGCACCGTAATACTGCAAGAGCCCGCGGACACGCCCGTCACTGCACACTGCGGTTGCCATAGCTTTGTATTTGGATACACTGCTTTTGGAAAGCTCACGGCGCAGGTTAAGTATTTCCGCCGCCGTTTTATCGGCAACGCCAATGTTTGCGGCAACCGTAGCTTTGGTTAAATCTTCTAATTCCAGCGTGGTATTTTCGTTCAGCCACGCCAAAAGCTGGGTACGGCTGTTAGGATTGGTTAAGCCGGTAATTTCCATGGCACGTGCAGTCAATTCGCTGCGGTGTTCATCATCGATTGCCAGCGCCCCATTAACCAGTTCCGTATCAACGGCGATGCCGCGGCTGTTGATTTCATAATCAAGCACCCAGTCGGCTTGTACGTCATCCGGAACAGGAAACGCCCGCAAACGTTGGTAGTCTGCTATTTCCGTCACAACGTCCTGACGGCAGTATTCTTTAAATAATTTCCATTTATCCGAATCATGCTTTGGTAGGTTTCGTGTTCTGTTGCCGTTTGATTTTGTTGGCGTACACGGCACACAGAAATATCGGATTAAGGCTTTGCCGACACCCATTTTCTTTTTGTCTTCCGGCAGTCCCAGCGCTTCGCCGAGTTTTGCAAGCCCGGCCGGATAGCCCAGGTACATGCCGTGCAGCATTGTGCAGCGCCACTGTTCCGGCGGCGTTTCATACCCCGCCCTGTTCAGGCAGGTAATTTCAAATGCTGCGTTATAGGCGTGCTTAATAACGTTTTTATCTTTAAGTGCTGCCAGTATTTCCGGCGGTATCTGTTCGCCCTGCGCAAGGTCGATGATTTTAACGTCCCCAAAGTCCTCGGCGTAGGCAAACAGCAGCACTTCAAATTCAGGGGTATCACAATATCGGTAAAGCCCGGCTTTGCTGATATCTATGTCGCTGTAAGTTTCTATATCAATACTAAGATGTTTCATAATAGGTTCCCTTGTTAAAAACAGGGGCCTTTTGGCGGCCCCCGTTATTAAGTTTTATTTAATTACATCGGCTGACCAGTCAGCGGGTTAATTTTAGGCGCCGCCTGCGGAGCAGCCCCAAGCGCGGTGAAGCAGTCGCTTGCCGATGGAGCACTGCCGCCAAGCGGTTCGCCGTCAGCTACTTTCTGCACCGGCCCCAACCCACAGCCGATTCCTTTGCGGCCGGGCGCAGCATATGCAAAGAAATTTACGTTGATATTTGCGTACATACCGCTGTACACTTCGGTCGGATCAAGAATTTTATTCATATTACGGTCAACAATTTCCACCGGGCGGTCTGCCGCGCTGGAAGCGCTAAACACCCAGCAGCCCGCACATTCGGGCCCAAATCTATTTCCGGATGCAGTGTAGCCATCACCGTCATAGACAGGGATAGGAAGCTGCGGCGGCATTTGTCCGTTGAACTTTTTCGTTAAGCCTACCTGCTTTGCTGCTTCAATAGCAGCATCGATGCGGGCTTTACCCTGCACGTCTGTTTTGGGCAAAAGAATTGTGCAACTGAATTTAGGTGCCTGTTGTGCATCCATAGCATGAGGTTTCATCAGGTGCACATAGGAAAGCCTTACATTTGTCAGAGTTACAGAAGTTGTGTTCATTTTTTATACCTCCAAAAATTAAATTTTAGTAAATACGTCTGCGGCTTTTACCGCATTTGTTATTGCCTGGCGTTTATCGCTGGCAGGCACCAGCGTGGGTTTGCCCGGTTTGCTGACAACAAAGTCGCCAACCAGTTCTTTAAAAGTTTTGGCGCCAACAGCTTTTTCCGTCTGCGCCAGTGTCAACGGACGGCGTTCATAAAGCACCGCTTCATCAATGCCGTTTGCTTTTAATTTTTCAAAGGCGGCATCAAGGTCTGTAAATTCACGGCTGCTGCGCCCGTTTACGGCTTTGTAGCCGGGCACTTCTACGCCGTTCAGGCACAAACTCAAAGCGTGTTCCGTTATATCGACGTACCAGTCCTTTAAAAGCGCTCCGGCTTTTAGGTATTCAGCCAGGTCTTCGATGCTGTACAGCCCGGCAGCCTTTACCGTGCCTTTGGATTTTTCTTTCCAGTCTTCGGCAACCGGCGTAAGCGCCATACATGCTTCGGCGCGGGCTTTGCATTCGGCTTTTGCCCGGCAGAATTTGCAGTGCGGGCCCGGGTTAAATTCGCCTTCGCCCTTATCCTCCATAACCGCCAGCGGGTGAACTTCTTCACGTGCCCAGCGCAACAGTTCTTCTGCCGATATTTCCGCTTCGCTGATATTGTTAAGCCGCGGCTGAAATATCGTCATCTTGATATGGTCGAAGTTGTACAGCATGGCATAAGCTTTTGCCGCGCCGTAGGCATATAACATCATCTGCGGATTATCCTGCGGATTATCCTGCGCATCTACCGGCACGCCTTTGCCGTACTTAAAATCAATAACGTGCAGCGTGTCACCAGCAAGTATTAAGCAGTCCGCCGTGCCAAAACCGCCGGGAACTACGTCTGAAAAATCCACGCGCTTTTCTACCGTTACAAACGGCTGGGTTGCGTATGAAAGCATAATGCCTTTAATATAGTCCAGGTAAGCGTCCGTATGCCCATCCATTTCCGGCTGCCACAGTTCGTTTTCTTTCAGCTTTTTCATACGGCTGTTATATGTACGCGTACTCATTGGTTCAACCGCATATTTGCGTACTTTTAATTCAGCAACGCTGTGTGCCAGTGTGCCTTCTGCCGCATATATGCTGCCGCTGTCCGGAAAATTTTCTTCCAGTTTGGCGGATGGCGGGCAGGCCATCCACCGATGCGCACCTGATGCCGAAAGCTTTGCGTGCGCCGCCGTCATAACCTTGCCCCCAGCGCACGCAGTTTAACTGCAAGTTCGCCGTACTTTTCAGGCGGCAGTTCCATAAGTGAATTTACGCCCATCCCCTGCATTACTGCCGCAAGTTCATTCATTTTGCCGGCGTCCATCAGCGGACCGCAGGCGGCCTGAATTTCGGCAAGCGTGTACTGCTTGGGCGCTGCTGTCGGTACAGCCGCCGGGGCTGGCTTAGAAACAGGCGCCGCTGGCAGTGGGGTTACCGGAAGCTGTGTCTGTACGGCAGCAGGTGCGGGAGCTGAATCAATTTCGTCCGGATTTACATCAACTTTCACTGCGGAACATGAAGCCTTACGTAAATCCTGTAAAGCCTCGGTGAAAGCGGATAAAGTATTTATCAGTGCAGGAGTTTCTTCCAGCGTTATTTTTACATTTACATTAAAGTCCATTTATACTAACCTCCGTTTTGTGGTATAATTAAGTGAATGATTTTGGTAATCAATCATTCAGCCTTTTTCTTCAAAGCTGTCAGCAGTGCCATGCTGGCGGCTTTTTTCTATTTGCAGAATCATCCTGATGCCTTTAATGACTGCTTCTTCTGTTAATTCGCGGTCAAAAATGGTAATTTGGTAATCCGGTGCATCAAGGTCAATACCTACGTAGTTTTCAGGTTTGCCAATATTTTGGGGAATATGGCTTATAGTTACCGTAATGTCGTCCATTTCTTTTTACCTCCCTTGCGCAGATGTTTTTTAGTGCATACTGGGCAGACATAATGTTTGCGCTTGCATAACTTGCTAACGGCGTAAGCCTTGCCGCATTCAGCACAAATTCTGTGCCTAGCGTCTTCCCAGCGCATCGGCAGGCACTTCCAGTTCCACGAGAATGATATCCCCAGGCTGAATTAAATCATCGGCCGGCAGATTGTTATGCTGGCGCGTATCGTAAACAATAGCGCGCAGGTCATCCCGCACATCGCCGTGTTCGATTGCAGCCCTGCTGCACACTGCGTTAAGCGTATCGCCGCAGTAAACGCGTTCCGGAACGACAATTTTTTCTGTTGCCGGTTCTGCTTGCGGCGGAAAAGCTATCATTATCGCCAAAAGTACGGCGGCGATGCCTGCAATAATGTATGCTTTTTTCACGTTACTACCTCCCGTTCTGCTTCACGCTTTGCCATAATCCCTTTAAACAGCGCCATGGCAAGCCTTTCGTTTTTTGAATGCAGCCACTCAAAGGCTTGCGCGTTGTCAAAAAACTTCATCATATCTTTAGTAATAGATTCGCGTTCCCCACCGATGGTCAGCATTTTGCACTGACTGCCGTCATCGGCAAGTATCATCAGTCTGTACATGCTACGTCACTCCCTTCCTTTACCGGAACCTTAATGCCGGTAAATTCTTCAAATTTAATCACGCTGATGAAGTAGCTCCATCGACCCATCTTAACCGCGTATCCCCAGGGAAATACCTTGTCTTTAAGCCCCTGACAAACCCAGGCTGGGCTTTTACCCATTAGCTTCGCTGCCGTTGTTACCGGCAAGTTGACGGCGGGGTTATCTTCAATTTCCGCCACCGGCATGAAGTGTTCAAAATAATCTTCCTGCACGCCGAGGGCTTTGGCTATCTGCATACGTCTTGCGCGCGCGGGTTCATTTTTCCCGGAAAGGTACTGTGAAATAGAAGGTCTGCCGATGCCGGTAAGCGCTGATAGCTGCGCCTGTGTAAGTCCGGCACTCTGCATAAGCTGTTTAAGCTTCTCTGCAAATGCCATTTTAATCACGCCCCTTGTTCAGAAGCCTCCTGTTTTTTCTTAAACAGGTTAATGAAATAAATCTGCCCTTTGCCGGTAACTTTGGTAGTTTTATTTGTTTTAACGCTGCCATCCGGCAAAACCACAGTAGTTTCTTTTATTTCAAACAGTTTCATTTCCATCGCGCGCTGCGTAGGACTGTTATAATCAGAACCTTTGCGCTTAATCAAATAGCCGTTATCTCGCAGGTATTCAAATAAGCGCTTTTGCCCGGTTTCGTGGCCATTCTGTTTCAACAGTTTTGCAAGGTCGCCAATAAGGATTGTATTGTTGGAAGCGGCCACCGCATCGGCAAAAATAGCTTTCGGCTTGAAGGCTTCAAGCAGTTTAGTCTGTTCTGCGACAAAAGCGTGAGCTTTTTTAATTTCGATTTCGGCAAGTTTAAGCGCCCTTGCCATTACCTTTTCAGGGCGGTTCCAGTCGCGTTCTACTTCAATGAAGTATTGGCGCGCCTGCTTGCCTTTTTCGTTACGTGCCAGCATGCACAGTTCCTTCGCCATATCCAGTTTCATGATATGGTCAATTTGCGTATACTCGCGTTCTCGTTTTTCAGAAAGTACGCTGACATTTTTGTCCGTATAGTCTTTATCTTCAGCAAAACCATACTGCAACATTCTTTCAAACCATTTAGTGTATGGCGTTTCAATGCCGAGAAACATGTGCAGCGCTCTGCCGCTGACGGTTTGCTCCTGATTTTCGTTGATTTCGATTTTTAACAGTTCATTCATTTTGGATTCCTCCTAACTATATAAACGATAAAATATGCTTAAAAATTAACCATTGGCACTAACGTTTGTTATAGTTACGTTAATAACGCTATGGTTAAAAGGCTTGCTATAACAGAAGCAATAATTGATACGGTCAACGCTATTTTCATTTCCGCGCCTTGCTTAATTGCTGGGCGTTTTTCTTTATCCATACTGTCCTCCGTCCAATACTTTTGGCAACTAATTTTTAATACCGAAGCTACTCAGCAAATACGCCTTGCTGCACTTCGCCAACTCCGCTTTATTTGGCGGTTTGTAGGCTTTCTGCGTCATATAGTACAATATGCCACATAGATAAAGCTTGTAGCTTATTGCTTTCAACAACGTATACAGAAAAACTAATCCTGATAATATGTAGAAAAAATTTTCCACATGCGACCTCCCTTCACGTACTTGCATTTTTGCAAGTTAATTGTTAAAAAAATAGACAGAAACTGCTTATCATTAAGGTTTAAAGTTGTCTTAATGATTTGTAATTCGTTGCGTCTAAACTCTGTTTCTCCGTTTAATTTGCGGTGTAAAGTAGCAGGATTAACGCCGATTTTAACAGCAAGATTTTCTAAAGTTAATCCATGCCTAACGCATTCAGCTTTTAATTCATTGATGTTACTTTGCAATATCAGCACCTCTTTTCTTGCATTTCTGTAAGTATAATACCACTCCAAAGCTTTGAAGTCAATACGTTTTTGCAAGTCGTTTTTAAGTTTTCGCTTTTCACTATTGCAATTTTGCAAGTTTATAGATATACTAATATTACAAAGGAGACACTACAATGGGAACAAAAGATATTATCAAGCAAAAACGAATTGAATTAGGTTTAACTATGAAAGAGTTAGCTAATAAAGTTGGAGTTAGTGAGGCGACTATCTCCCGATGGGAATCAGGGAATATCGCTACCATGAAACAAACAAAAATAGCATTATTAGCGCAAGTTTTAGGTATTAGTCCTGCTGTTTTAGTAAGTGGAGAATTATTGCCAAACCCCACTATTACTGATAACTCATCTAACGCCCAAATTGCTAAGGAAGTCGAACTCAATCCAGTTTTAAAAAAGTTTGTGGAAGCTGCAAAGGAGAAACCAAAGCTAGTAGAATTAGGTAGACTTTCCTTTAATAGAACAGATGAAGAATTAGATGATATAGTACGATTAACAGAAATATATCTTGGTAAACAGAAAGAAAAGGATAAACTAGATGAATCTCTTTAATCAAAATAAAATTGACGCTTTAGTTAACAGGATAGCTTGTGAATGTAATTTATTAACTTTTCCCATAAAAAGCTACCCAGTTATGCGTTACGCAATTGATAAATGCGATGGAGAATTGTACTTTATTCCGTATTCAAAATTTGCTGACGATATCAAGACAACCGTAGATGGCGTTGCCTTAAAGCTAGGTACATATAATGCAAAAATTATAAGCAAATACCCAGCTAACATACATTTTATTTATTATAATGATACATACCCAAAATATAGAGTACGATGGAATATATTGCATGAGTTGGGGCATTTCTTTCTCGAGCACCAACAAGAAAAATATATTGCGGATAAGCATAATTTAGAGCTGTCTAAATTACGAATAGAAGAAATGGAAGAAGAAGCTAATTATTTTACGAAATCTTTAACGGCTCCTCTATCTGTAGTAATACAGTTTTTGTACTACTATCAAATGAAAACCTTTGAAGGCGCCTACGTCATACTTCGTGGTATTTTTAAATTAAGTCAAGAATCTAGTTATTATTATGCAACGCATATAATAAAGCAACAACGCATAACGATTGACATAAATGCGGTTAAACCTTTTATCCCATTCATAACAGATTTCATAAAAACTTATGATTTTAGTGCCATGCACATATTACAACGAAGATACGCAAATGAAATACCAGGTGTAAAAGTAAGAATAATGAGAAAAATGGCAAAACTACCATCTTTCACTATGGGTAAAGCAGAAAAAATTGATAATATTTTGTTTGGAATGTTTATGGCAAATGCAAAAAGCGTCTAATTAATCGTCAAAATTATAAGTAAAATATTTTATTTATTAACAATAAATTCGTGATGATTTACCATTTTAAAATTTAAGGAGTGAAATAACTATTATGAGTTTTGGAAATTGGCCTGATGAACTTCATTATGAAATATCGCAATTAAAAAGAATAAATTCCGGATTAGAAATAAAATCCAAAAATATTAAAAGTATCAATAGAGATAATAAAACAGCAATTATAATTGGTTCTGATGGAGACGAGTATAATGTAACGCTCACATCATGTACTTGTTTTGACTTTAACGGGCAACGCCCCTGTAAACATATCTATCGACTTGCTGCCGAATGCAACATGTTGCCGCCATTGCCAACAATTAATCCTGACAAAGCAAAAATGTTTGAAAATAAGGTACCAGACATTATTGAAGAATACAAAAAATTATATTTCGATGGCGCATTAACAGCAGATAAGTTCTTTAAAATAGTCAATGCTTTAAACACAAAAATGAAGTACGATGTAGAGCCTAAAACAGTTACGTCTAATAAAAAAGATAGCTCAGCAACACTTTATACAAAGCTTAAAGCACTTGTTGATTCGCTGCCGTCAAGCGCACAGTTATTACTTTTATCTATGTTAACCGAAGTATATCTCGAACCAACAGGTGAATGTTCTAAACAAATGCTATCACTATTATTAGAAAAAGAGCTTTTATCAACTTTTTCTCAATCAGCACCATCAGAATACGAAATCATTTCACGCTTTACTGTTAAACAACTAAACAAAATATTAAACTCTCCTATCCCCTATACAACACGTGGATTATTACAAGAACGATTTTCATCAGACCCTAAACTTTTTCAAATCCTATTACAAAATTATAATGCCATCTCGCCCGATAGCCATTCTGAATACGTTAACTACTACTGGCCAGAAAAATATGCAGCAAAACGCTATAATATTATAAATTATTTAGAAAAGAAACTATATACCATAGAAGACGCTAAAAATATTAATTTACCTAATAATTTAATGGATAAATTTTTAAATAAATAAAAAATCCCCCGGTGCGCCAACACCGAGGGACCTTGCAGGCGATGCGCCAACACCGCCTGCGGAATAACAACGCTACCTACCAAAGCAGTGCTGCTATGCTATTATTATAGCATTTTTTTAGCGGCTCTGCTACTGGTCATACATTTTTCATCAAGTAGAGGAGCTGATTAATATGAAATTACCGAACGGTTACGGTAGTATAAAAAAACTTTCCGGTAAACGCCGCCCCTTTATGGCGTGTGAAGGCAAAAGCGGATTACAAAAAGTACTTGGATACTTCGCCACCAGAGAGGAAGCACTCGCAGCACTTGCAAAATATAATACAAATCCTTGGGATTTAGATGCCCATAAAGTAACCCTCCAAGAATTGTTTAACCTATGGGTAGAAAAACGCAGCATAAAACTGAGCCCCAGTAATGCCAGAGGCTTAAAGGCGGCTTATACGCATTGCCACAATTTAGCCGACAAACCGTATAAATCCATTAAGGCTTACGAGATGCAGGACTGCATAGATAACTGCGGCTATTCGTATTCAACGCAGGGCGCTATAAAAAACCTTTGGGGGCACCTCGACCGCTTTGCGCTTGAGCTTGATGTTATAACAACGCAGTATTCTCCCCTGCTTACTTCCGATCCGGCACCAGACAGCAACATAGTGCCTTTTACGGAAGATGAAATCGCCCGGCTGTGGCAGAACGCTGAAAGTTCCGGGGTGGATACCATACTGTTCTTAATTTACAGCGGGTACAGAGTTTCTGAAATGCTATCGCTTACAAAAGATAGAGTTGATTTAGAAAATTGGCTTTTACACGGCGGCGTTAAAACGCAAGCCGGTAAAAACAGAATCGTACCTGTCCATTCTAAGATTAAAAAAATTGTAGAAACGCGGTACAATAACGCGCCTGGCGAATACTTGTTTTCTGATAACGAAAAGCCAATGTACTACGTTCAGTACTCCCGGCAGTATTGGAAACCTATTATGAATACTTTGAATATGAAACATACGCCGCACGAAACCCGTCACACTTTCCGTTCCAGGCTTGATAGTGCCGGCGCAAATCAGGTTTGCATCGACCGCATGATGGGCCATATCTCCGAAGGAACCGGCAAAAAAGTTTACACCCACAAGGAGATTGAAGAATTAAGATTGAATATTGAATTAGTAACAAAATAGTAACAAAAAGCGCCTATACCCGCATAAATACAGGGGTACAGGCGCTTTTTAAATTGTTATACCATACTTAACATTTATTGCATAGTTAAAAGCGCATAATTGTCAACATTATTTTTCAAAATCTGCCCGGTGCTGTTTAAAAAAGTTATAATAAACCCGCACGTTTTCCAGTTCCGTCCAGCGTTTTACTGCCGCAGGGCAAGAATCAAAATCATAAATTTGCGCATTTTTTACCGAAAGCACAAATGGTGAATGTGTTGCAATAATAAACTGGCAGCCGTAAAACCGTGCCGAATCTTCTAAAAACTGTACCAATTCCATCTGCTTTTGCGGCGAGAGGCTGTTTTCCGGCTCATCAAGCAGGTACAGCGCGTTTTCTTCAATTTTCTGCGCAAAGTACATAAAAGCGCTTTCTCCGTTAGATTGTTCCCGTACATTAACGCCGACATTTTTCTTTACATACATCGACTGCGTATTGCTCCGTACTGATGTAAGCCTTTTCAGTTCTTCAAAATCCTCAAGGCTGCGCAGGCGGAATTTGCCGTTATCGCTTGACTTGATTTTCCGGTATTCCTCAAAAAGTTTTTCCCGGCCTGTGTCAATGCCTTCGTTCAGCATACGCAGATTAAGCATAAAATCAAAAACGTCATCGCTTGTAATAATGCGGCTGTTTGCCGGAATTGCCATGCCCTTTAATGTATAGCCGCATAAATCAACATAATCGTTAAAAAAGCTGCTTTTGTTATATGCAGAACTGCGCTCCAGCTTTAATTTTTCGGCAATAACGTTTAACGCTGTTGTTTTGCCGCTGCCATTGCTGCCGTAAAAAATAGTTACCGGCTCAAAATCAATCTTTTCTACTCCCCGCTGCGATAAAATTTTAAACGGATAAAACGAACTGTAACATTTTTCCTTAACATTTATGATAACATCAAATTCTTCGCCGTCAGTTGGAAAAGTAAAACTTTTTAAATAAAGCATTGTATATAATTCCTTTATTTTCAGGCCGACTAAATAAATTTACTAAAAACGCCGCCGTTAAAACCGGCGGCGTTTTGCAGGCTTAAACCTGGCAAGTATTTAATTTACTGTTGTTCTTTGCGTTCGGCAATAATTTTTTCTGCCATTTTCTGCGGCACATCTTCGTAATGGTCAAATTTCATTTCAAAAGTGCCAAGGCCTTGTGTCAGCGCACGCAGGTCAACAGCATATTCGGTAATTTCTGCATAAGGCACCTGTGCTTTAATGCAGCCCATACCGTCATCAAGGCTCTGCATGCCCAAAATGCGTCCGCGTTTGCTGTTAAGGTCGCCTATAACGTCGCCCATCATGCTTTCGGCACAGTATACATCAAGGTTGTAAACAGGTTCCATCAAAACAGGTTTTGCTGCTTCCATAGCTTTTTTAAACGCTATGTTGGAGGCAGTTTTAAATGCCATTTCCGAGGAGTCTACGGTATGATACGAACCATCCGTCAGGGTAATTCTGATATCAACTACCGGATAACCAGCCAGTACGCCGCGTTCCATGGATTCACGCATGCCTTTTTCAACAGCCGGAATGTACTGACGCGGTACGGCGCCGCCGAAGATTTTATCAACAAACTCAAATCCGCTTCCGGGCGGCAGCGGTTCCATGGTAATAATAACATGGCCGTACTGCCCATGGCCGCCGGATTGTTTCTTATGTTTGCCTTCAACATTGGTAGCAGTGCCGCGGATGGTTTCGCGGTATTCAACAATCGGCGCACGCAAATCGGCTTCAACACCGAATTTACGTTTCATGCGTTCCATAATAATTTCAATATGCTGGTCGCCCATACCGCTGATTAAAGTTTCTTTGGTAGCGGTGTTTCTGGTAACGATAATAGTCGGGTCTTCGTCCATCAGGCGGTTCAGAGCCGAAGCAATCTTTTCTTCCTCGCCTTTTTTCTTCGCGTAAATAGCGCGTGTATACATCGGCAGGGGGAATGCAATAGGTTTAAAGAGTACCGGGGAGTTTTTATCGCTCAGAGTATCGCCGGTAGCAGTAAACTGCAATTTGGTGGTAACACCGATATCACCAGCAACAACCTGTTTCATCGGAATCTGCGTTTTGCCGCGCATGGTAAATACCGTGCCGAAACGTTCTTCTTTTTCACGGCTGGCGTTGTAAACCACGCTGTCGCTCTTGATAACGCCGGAGAATACTCTGAAGAAGCTCAGGCGGCCAACAAACGGGTCGGAAGTTGTTTTAAATACCAAAGCTGCCATCGGTGCGTTGGCATCACGTATTTCTTCTTCGCCGGTTTCCGGGTTAACAACGGTAAAGTCATTCAAAATTGCCGGATAAGTATAGTCAATAATAGCATTCATTACACGGCCAAGGCCGATATCTTTATAAGCGCTGCCGCAGAGTACCGGGAAAATAATGGCCTGGCGGATACCTTTAATCAGGCAGTCCATAATTTCCTTGTCGCTGATGGTTTCGCCTTCCAGATAACGCATCATGCAGTCATCATCGGCTTCAACCGCAGCTTCAACCATTTTTTCATGTGCTTCCTTGGCTGCTTCCATATATTCTTCCGGAATATCCATTTCGATGGAATCGTTGCCGTTAGCTTTATAAGCCTTCATTTTATAAATATCAATAACGCCGCAGAAGCCGGATTCTTTACCCAAAGGCAGCTGCAGAGGCAATACGCGTTTGCCTATTTTAGCGCGCAGATTATCAAGAATGCTGTCAAAGTCAGCATTTTCACGGTCCATTTTATTTACGAAAACTATGCGTGGCAAATGTGCTTCTTCAGCAAGTTTCCAGCACTGTTCGGTGCCAACCTGCACGCCGCTGGTTGCACATACAACAATAAGCGCACTGTCAACCGCACGGAATGCGCCTTTAACTTCGGCCACAAAATCTGCAAAGCCCGGAGTATCAATAAAGTTGATTTTAGTATCACGCCATTCAACCGGTGCCAAAGTAGCGTTTACGGATACGCCGCGTTTAATTTCTTCCGGTTCATAGTCAGTGGTGGTAGCGCCATCTTCAACCTTGCCCATTCTGGTAATTGCGCCCGAACGGTACAGCAGGCCTTCCGTAACTGATGTAGTTCCTGCCCCACCATGGCCCACAATGGCCACATTGCGGATTCTGTCTCCGGTATACTCTTTCATACTTATTCCCCCTTGTTTACAAACATTATTGAGATATATTTTCTGCAAAAATTTTATATTTCCTTTAATTGACAGTAAATTTGGAAAATTATTTATTTTTAGTACCAAAACTGTTGCATAAGTAACAAAAAAAACGGTACAGCTTGTAACTATACCGTTAAAAAATTTTTATTTACTTAAATTCTACTTTTAAATGCTGGCGTTCTACCATGCGCTGGAATTTATATTTAGGATGCCCTACCATTAAAGTACCGCAAATTTTAAATTTGGGCGGCACGCCTACCAAATCCAAAAGCGGCTGGTAGCCTGCTATGCCGCAGGTCTGGATAAACCCGGCAATGGTTGTACCAAGACCGATTGTAGGCGCAAAAAGCTCTGCATAAGCCCATGCCTGCTCGGCATTGCTTACGCCGGTTCTGTTAAGGCGTTTTGCCGTTGCAAAAATAAGCATCGGCGCATTGCGGGCAATAATATCTTGGCCGCGGTCATTATACGCACGCAAAACGGTTGTAAAATAACGTTTGTCGCTGCTGCATGCGTCAATCTCCTGCTGCATCCATTCTGCCGTTGCATCAGCAATCTTTTTAATGGTTTCCTTATCGCGGATAACGATATAATACATACCCTGCGAATTACCGGCAGTAGGCGCATAACGGCACACATCAAGCAGCTTTACAATTTCTTCCTCAGAAGGAGGTTCCGGTTTAAACAGGCGCACACTGCGGCGCATACGCAAAAAATTATATGCGGTTTCACTGTCCAGAACCGGCATCGGCAAAGGCTTCTGCTCTGCCAGCGGCGCATATTTGTTATCAAGCGCGCCCATAGGGCAAATGGCAACGCAGTGCCCGCAGCTCATGCAGCCGCGGTCAAAATCACATTTCGGCCCATCTTCCCCCATAGATAAAATGCAGGACGGGCAGGCCTGTACGCAAAGCCCGCACTTAACACATTTTTCGGTATCAACTTTCAACAAATCCATGCCGTCACCTCAGTCTTTAAAATATATAAATTCCAAACCGCCAAAATCGGTTAAAAAATCTGCATCTTTATATGCCTTGCCGCACAGTTCCTTATCTTTCGCCTTAGCACCGGCGGCATTGGCTATGCCAAGATATGCACATGCTGCCTGCGCGTCAAACTTAGCGGCATTTTCCAAAAGCGCTGCCTTTTCACTGTCGGCAAAAGAGCCTTTATTAGGATAAACATCCGTTGCCGCAATGATAAACACAAGCTGGCCGTTCTTTTTGGCTATAATGTGCGGAAACATCTGCATGTTGGGATGCATCATTTCTATTTCGTAAGCATTGGCCTCAAGATAACGGCTCAAAATCTGCAAACCAAATTCATGAATTTCTTCTTTTGTCATTAACTGCGGCATCATCATACTCCTTAAAAGAATTATAAACTTATTATACCATGCCCGGCCAAGTACCGCCATAGTTTCCGACTCATCAGTCACTAAAAATCAGGCAAAATATATCTTTATTTCTGCCTGCAAATACAGCCAAACAGTAAAAATATGTAAAATTCTATACAAAAAAACAGCATACGCTTTATCATATCCTATAAATTAAAATATTGCAAGCCTGACGCACAAAAAATCCGGCATTTTAAGCCAGATTTTAAATTAAACATGCGCAATATTTGTATAATATGAAATTTTTCGTTAATAGTATATAAATCAGCGGCGTTAAAATAAAAAGTCGGCTGCTTTTACTGATAACAAGAGCTTCAGACGTTGTATTCTGCACTGCTTATATTACCTGTTAAACATTAATAAATTTTACAAACCACTAAAATAACGCTATACTAAAAGCAGAATAGTTTTGAGGAGGCAGCCATGTTAAATTATAATTTTTACCAATACAGCGTAAACATAAATCCGTTAATGTTTGATGACGGGCACGGCGATTATAACCGCAGTTACGAGCGTGATTATGATGATTTCGACTATGCCGATTACTCCACCGACCACCGCGACAATAATTACCGCAATTTTGAAAAGAAACGCCGCAAAAGCGAAAAAGAAATTATTAAAGATATTTTAAACAGGTGGGATTGAATAAAAATTTTACTTAATAAAACCCCGGAACCATTTGGAACCGGGGTTTTGTTTTAACTTTCTTTTACGGCATGGCTGCTTAAATACTGCATTGCTGCATTAAAAGTATTATCAATATGTACAGCCATTGCCTCTTTTGCCGCCTGCAAATCTTTAGCAGCTACTGCTTCATAAACAGCACGGTGTTCAGTTATTGTTTCTTTATAACGGCTACGGCTTGAAAAAATTGCCTGCATTCCAAAAGATTTGCTTTTATCACGCATTTGCCCTATTAAATCTTTTAAAAGATGGCTGCCGCTGATTTTTAAAAGAATACCATGAAACTCTAAATCATAATCAATAAATTCACCAACTACCGGTTCATTATTGATTAGCAGAGCTTCCTGCCGCTGCATACTGTTATGTAATTCCTGCAAAAGCGGCGGCGTTATTTTTTTTACTGCCGATTCTACCGCCATAATCTCCAAACACTTACGTACACGAAAAACATCTTTTAAATCATCCAGCGACATTTGTTTTACTAAAATGCCCTTATAAGGCACATATTCAACCCAACCTTCTGCTTCAAGTGCTTTTAAGGCTTCACGCACCGGCGTTTTGCTGACATTAAGTGCCTGCGATATTTTCTTTTCGTTTAATACCGTATTGTTTTTATAAGTTTGATTTATAATATCCTCTTTTACGATATCATAAATCTGATCTTTTAAAGATTTTGCTTTTTGCAGCTGCTTCATGCTTTTCACTCCGATATTTATTATCTTAATGATAGCATAACATTAATGTAAAAAATGTACAAGTTTATCAAATAATAAATGTCATAATAAAGCAAACCGCTGCCCCTACAAGCATTGCAGGACGCTGCCATTTATTGGCAACTTTTTGTACTGTTCCGGGAATAACGCCTGCTACAACCGGTAAAGCAGTAAGCGCGCCACCGGTAAGGAACAACTGCATAATTGCGCAGCCGGTAATTGCCGCGAAGCTAACTGCAAGCGGGTCACATCCCATATCCATAACAATTTGTGTAAAGGGCAATACAATAGGTGCAGATGCAGCATTAGACTGTGTAACAGTACCAGCAATAAAAGATATTATGAAAAGTATCTGAATAGGAGCAACTGCAATAAGCGGCTCAATATATTCAGCCATTAAATTTACAAGCCCGATATGAGTAATAACATTGGACATAAACATCAAACTGATAATAGCAACTATAGGAATAGCAATATTAGTAACACCGCTTACCATTGCTTTCTCACCGTCAGAAAAACTCATGCCGCTCATTAAAATAACCAAAAGCCCGCAGAACATACCTACTAAAAATACAGGAATACCTGCAAAGAAAGCAATGCAGAGAATTAAAAACGGGAAAAATGCTTTAATAAAAGAAGGTGAACCTTCAGGCAATTCTTCAAAAGAACCATCATCTTCTTTTTTTATTGGAATTCCTTCTGCTATCATCTCATGTTTTGCACGATAATAACAAAATACATATATCCAAATACTGCCTAAAAAAGCATATACGTTAATTAACCCAAAATGAACTCCTGTTATACCAAGAATAGCCAGCATCGTAGGATGAGTAAAACCGCAAGTATTCGCAACAGTATTCGCCATTGAAATTATACCGGAAGTTTTATTTGGAGAAAGCCCAAGCCTTACAGCAGCCGGTCCGGCAATTGTTGCCATAATAACAGGCTGAGTAAATGCCGTTAAAGCACCAAGTAATGCAGCTGCAAGCCCTGCTGCGGTTGCTACACCGGGAGCGCCGCCTTCTTTGCGTCCAAAATCAACAATATGCCAGATTATTACATCCATATACCCGCATTTTTGCATAATGCCGATAAATAAAAGCACACCAAGCATATCAACAATTACCGGATTCATAGAAGCAATTAACAGTTTCTGGATAGTAACTGGTTCTGTGCCGGTTAACGGAAAACCCGCCGCAACAGCCGAAAAAGTAGCACCAATAGCAGCAGTTATATAAAGCGGCGCCCATCCGGCAATCATTATAACCAATGTTAAAACCATGATAATCTGTGCAAGTACCATATTCTCACTTCCTTTTTCAATCATCAACAGCCTTACTGCCAAATATTAATGTTCTTCAATAACTTTTACTTTATAGCTCAAGCAAATTTCCCTGCCAAGTTTTTCATCAACCAGTTTACAGCTGAATTGCTCACCGTATTTAAACCCGTCCAGCAGCGGAACAGTACCGGTATAAATAAGGCTGTCATTCACATCAACTTCTGTTTTTAATTCTTCAATAATACGCTGCATAGGCAATAAATCACTTGTTACGCCACACTGGTATTCAACTGTTTTACCGTCGACAACCTGGCTCGAAACAAGTTTAATTTCATCAAAGTGGTCTTTAATTTCATCATATTCCCAAAAATCTTTGGCATAAGGTTTAAGACAAACCTGTTTGGATTTATGAATGCTTACAGCTTCCAATTCTCTGTCTGTATGGTCACTGCCAACACCAATATAAATTTTGCCGTTTTTTATTAAAATAAGATATTCAACTTCACCACTGGTTTTATTGCCGATAACTTCAATCTCGTCTTTTTCGGTAAGAATTTGTTTTTCGCACTGATAAAGCACCGGTACTTTGCGCGGGCATTTAATACCAGCTTCTTCAAGTTCATGGATATGTTCCATTGTTTTTTCAATATCCTTGCCTGCAAAACCTACAACCAAAAGATTTTTTAATACCATTTCTTCCTGTCTGGAGCCTTCTTTGGTTACTACATTAAATTTCATTTTTGTATCCTCCTTTTAATTTTTAAATATGATAATATTCCGGTTTGCGGTCGCGGAACACATTAATACTTTCACGGATTCCTTTAATTACATCTAAATCAACTTCGCCAACTTTAATTTCTTCATTTTCACCCAAATGGCATATTTCTTCGCCCCATGGGCTAATTAACAGTGAATTGCCGCCGTACTTTGTTTCTCCTGCATATCCGCAGCCATTAACTGCACACAAATACATCTGATTTTCAATAGCACGGGCAGTATTAAGAGTTACCCAGTGCAGTTTGCGGACTAACGGCCACTGCGCCGGAATAAAGAACAAATCCACTCCCTGCACTGTTGCTGTACGGATAAGTTCCGGGAAACGGACATCATAGCAGATAACCATGGAACATGATATATCGTCCAGTTTAAACAGTTTTACTTCGTTACCTCCTTTAAAATATTTATGTTCGTCAGATGGTGTAAACCCATGGACTTTATCATATTCACAAACTACCTCACCATTTCTGTTAAAAACATAGGCAGTATTATAAACCAAATCGTTTTTTACATTAGCAACACTGCCTGCAACAATATTAACATTATGTTCTTTGGCAAAACTTCCAAACACAGTTTTGGTTTTAAAACCGTCAACATCACTGAGGTCTTTCAGATGTTCTGTTGGGAAAAACCCGACATTTAAAGTTTCCGGCAAAACAAGAATATCCGGTTTATCATCCATAGCTTTTTTCATTAACTCCAAAACATGGACATAATTTTTTTCAGGTTCTGCCATTGCTACGTCCATCTGGATAAGAGCAATTTTCTTTTTCATCATTTGCGCCTCCCATAAAAAAATTAAAGACGCTCTGCAAACAATGTCTGCAAAAGCGCCTTTGCTTATATACATTTTATAACATACCGCACTTTACCGCAAACAAAATTACTATTCGCTTATAAAGGAACGGCGAAATATTTAATATGTGATATATCATATATCTTTAAAGTAAGTATAATATATTTTTCTCCATCCTGCAATAGCAATATAACAATTTTAGAAAGTATACAAAAATACCGTTTGTAAAAAACATTCTGCTCTGTTTTCCGCAAACGGTATTCAAACCTTGTTTTTTATGTGCTTTTACCGCTATAATAAACGTAAAAGCGGGGTGGATTTATGATTAACGAAACTTTAAAAAATTACAGCAAAGAGCAATTAATAGAACTGATTGAAGACTACTGCAAAAACTGGCTTGCTATGGACGGCGTATGGTTTCAAGCTATAGAGCACAAGTACGGCATGGATGAAGCTATGGAACATGATTGCGCCATTTGGAAAAAATTTACTGTAATTGAAGCCAAACGCATAAAAACTTTTTTAAACCTGCCGGAACATCCCGGCATAGAAGGGCTTAAGCAGGCCTTAAAATTGCGGCTTTATGCCAATATTAACCGGGACGAAATTATTACCGAAGGCGATACATTAATATACCGAACTACGGAATGCCGCGTACAGCACGCACGCAGCAGCAAAAATATGCCTCTGCACCCCTGCAAAGCAGTTGGCATTATTGAATACAGCGGTTTTGCCAAAACTATCGACAGCCGCTTTACCTGCGAATGTTTAAGCTGTTACCCCGATATTACCGACAATACCTGCCACTGCGCATGGAAGTTTACTCTGAAGGATTAGTTTCAGGCGTTTTCTCAGCGCCGTTTTCCGTAAATTTATATTCAGTTTTTTCTGTAAGCGTTGTAACTGTGCCGCCCGTTTTCCACGGTGCGGCTTCTTTTATTGTTCCGGCAGTTACAAGCCCGTTTTCATCAAAATAAACGCAGGTATCTTTTTTAAACTCCACAAAACCGGCGTTGCTGTTATCCGGCATGTTTTGCTGCCAAAAAGCCGGCCTAAGCTGGGTATCCTCATTCAGTGTCCCCATCTTCACTGCGCCATTATCGTAAAATTCCAAAATTGAACTATCCGCAAAAGTTACAAACCCATACTGCCCTTCACCAAGGCTCACAGTTGCCCGCGAAGCTATTGTTCCGCTTAAAACTGTGCCCTGCTTGCTAAAAGTAACGGCGGTATCATCCTTATAACGCAAATGCCCGTAACTTGGCAAAGCAATATTGTAAACGCTGCCCGGCCAGTACCGGTGATGCCGCGGAAACCACGCTCCGCCGGTATAAGCGGAAACAAAATAATTATCGTTAATTATGCGCTGCCACCCCTGCGGGCGAAGGTAAGTATCATCAGCAAGCGTTCCGCTGATTACTTCACCGATGTCATTTAAACGCACAGCTGTTTTCTTTTTAAACTTAATTGTTTCACCTACACTCCACCCCTGCGGATGAAGTTCCATATTTTTATCGAGCATGCGGCTGCTGTCTGCAAAACACCAATTACCGATACCGAAGCATAACAGCACTGTAAATATAACGGCTTTTTTCAGCATGGTTATCACCTCTTATCTTTATTTTACAATTTACAGTAATATCAGATTGTGAAAATATTATAAAAAATAAACTCAATTTAAACTCAATAATATGCAAAAGAGCGCCTGTTTTATATTTTCAGGCGCTCACAATATTTTTAAAACAAATCTATCTGGTCGTTTTCCGGCAAGTCTTTTAATGTGCCGTATTCAGCCAGTTTTTCTATTACCGATTTTGATACTTTGGAACGTACACGCAAATCTTCCTGCGAAATAAAGGGTACGCCGCTGCTGCGCGCTTCGTCAATGCTGAGCGCTGCGCTTGTGCCAATGCCGCTGAGTGCTGCCAGCGGTATGCGCACGCCTTTTTCTGTCGGCAAAAAGCGTGTCGGATGCGATTTATACAAATCTATCGGTTCAAATTCCAGGCCGCGTTCCATCATTTCCACCGCAAGCTCCAAATAGGTTACGGTATCTTTATCCCTGTTGTTTGCCTTGCCGCCCTGTGCATATACATCTTTAATAAATTTCTTCATATATTCTTTGCCCTTGGCGATATAGGCCGCATCAAATTCCGGCGCACGCACGCTGAAATAAGCGGCATAAAAAGCTTTTGGGTAATGCACTTTGCAGTAAGCAATGCGGTAAGCCATTAAAACGTAGGCTATAGCGTGTGCTTTAGGGAACAAATACTTAACAGTCTGGCAGGAATTAATAAACCATTCCGGAACTTTAGCCGCCTTCATTGCATCCAGCATTTTAGGCTCCAAACCATTTTTTGCAGCCTTGCCCTTACGCACATATTCCATCGTTTTAAACGCAAGGCTCGGTTCTACGCCCATGGCAATAAGATTTGTCATAACATCATCGCGAGTTGCGATTGTATCTTCAGGAGGTTTGCCCTCTTTAATCAAGTCCTGCGCGTTGTTCAGCCACACGTCAGTACCGTGCGAATAACCGGAAACCCTGACTATCTGCCCAAAGTTTTTCGGCTGTACATCCTCTACCATCTGGCGTACAAAACGTGTGCCAAACTCCGGTATACCGTAAGTGCCAACAGAACTGTTAATCTGTTCCGGCGTTACGCCGAGCGCTTCCGTATTACGGAAAATAGACATTGTAGCCTCGTCGCCGATAGGAATTTTAGTCGGCTTAATATGCGTAAATTCTTCCAGCAGCTTGATAACCGTCGGGTCATCATGGCCGAGTATATCAAGTTTAACCAGCCTGTCATTAATGGAATGATAATCGAAGTGAGTGGTTACGGTCGTGCTGTCGCGTTCGTCCGCCGGATGGTTCATCGGCGTAATATAGTGAATATCCATATTGCGCGGCACAACCATAATGCCGCCCGGGTGCTGGCCGGTTGTACGTTTCAGCCCGGCAATGCCTTCCACCAGCCCCGCCATATAAGCCGGATGCTTGGTTAAGCCTTTTTCCTCGTAATATTTACGCACATAGCCGAAGGCTGTTTTGCTTGCCACTGTCGATATCGTACCGGCGCGGCAAACATTATCTCGTCCGAACAATTCTTCGGTGTATTTATGCGCCACCGGCTGATATTCGCCAGAGAAGTTAAGGTCGATATCAGGTACTTTATCGCCGTGGAATCCCAAGAATACCGCAAACGGAATGTTATGCCCGTCGCGCCACATAGGTGTACCGCAATGCGGACAGTTTTTCTCCGGCAGGTCAAAACCGGAAGCATATTCGTTATTGGTAAAGAACTCGCTGTAACGGCATTCAGGGCAGCGGTAGTGCGGTGCCAGCGGATTAACCTCTGTAATGTCAATCAGTGTTGCAACAAGCGACGAACCAACTGAACCCCTGGAACCTACCAGGTAGCCGTCATCAAGCGATTTGCGCACCAGTTTATGCGCAATGTAGTACAAAATAGCAAAACCGTTGTTAATAATAGAATCGAGTTCGGTTTTAATGCGCTCGGCAACAATTTCCGGCAATTCATCACCGTACCATTCATGCGCTTTATCGTAAACCATTTTCGGAAGCGCTTCTACCGCACCTGGTATTGACGGAGAATAAAGCTGGTCACGGTCCGGCACGGGTTTTATTTTATCAACCATATCCGCAACTTTGTTGGGATTGGTTACACAAACTTCATAAGCGACATCTTTGCCGAGGTATTCGAACTCCGCCAGCATTTCTTCCGTCGTACGGTAATACAGCGGCGGCTGTTCATCTGCATCTTTATAATTCTGTACGCCCTGCAAAATTGTGCGGTATTTGCTGTCCTCCGGGTTTAAAAAGTGCACATCACAGGTGGCAACTGTCATTTTGCCGATTTTTTTGCCCAATTCATAAATTTTACGGTTATAATTTTTTAAATCTTCAGCCGTACATTTATTTTCGCGCACCATGTACATATTATTGCCCAAAGGCTGAATTTCCAGATAATCATAAAATGCAGCTATTTTAAGCAATTCTTCTTCGCTTTTTCCCGCCCTGACGGCACGGTAAAGTTCACCTGCTTCACATGCCGAACCTAAAATAAGCCCGTCCCTGTATTCTTCTATAACTGCACGCGGCAGCGAAGGACGTGAAGGACGCGAATTATAATATTTTAAATGGCTTAAAGTAACAAGCTTATATAAATTCCTTAACCCGGTTTCATTCTTGGCCAGTATTATAATATGGTCAAGCTGTGTTTTGGCGCCTTTCTTTTTCTTAATGCTGTCAGTAGGTTCAATATCAACGCCTTCAACTCCGCTGTCGCTTATTAAATAGCCTTCCATGCCAAAAATCAGTTTCAAATCGCTGCCTTCTGCGGCATCATAGCAGAACGGAAACGCCTGCACAACACCGTGGTCGGTAATGGCAAGAGCTTTATGCCCCCATTTAATCGCTTTTTTAACCAAATCCTCCATCGGAGTCAGAGCGTCCATTTTGCTCATTTTGGTATGGCAGTGCAGTTCTACCCTTTTCACTTCGGCATTATCCATACGTTCTTCTTTTTCAATCAGCATAATGCCTTTGGGCTCGATAGTCATTTCGTCAAAAGCATAACGGTCACGCCTTGCGTCGCCCATAATGCGCAGATACACGCCCGGCTTGATTAAACTTTTAAACTTATGGCATTCTTCCAGCGTTTGAAAATACATATTGATGAAAATGCCGTTTGTATCGTCGCTCAAGTTAAAGCTGAGCTTAACGCGTTTGGTGCGCAGTTCACGCTCGTTAAAAGAAGTAAGCACACCGTCTTTGTCAAAGCATTTTACAAACTGGCCTTCTACAACAACGTTATTTTCTTCTTCTGTTATATCGTCAAGCGGACGGGGTTCGCCCCTGAAATTTTTGCCCCAGATAACCCCATTGCCGTTTTTGACTTTGCCGCCGTTTCCGTACAGCAATTCATACGCGCGTGCAAAATCGGCATCTGCCTCACTGCCGCAGCTGCCGTTTTCTTCATAGTGGTAACTTTCCAAATCGTTTTGCGGCGGTTCTTCCGGCAAGGGTATTTCTTCCGGTATAGGCTGCCCGCTGCAATTTGTAACAACAAACTCCGTTTCTTCAGGCGGCTCCGGCGGCAGCGGAATTTCTTCCGTTTCGGCTTTAACATTAGCCTCCGCATTGCAGCAGGAAAGCTCTACCTTATGCAAAGAAAAAGCAGCGGCCAGTTTATCTGCCACTGCTAAAGCAAGCCTTTCTTCAACCGGAGCAGCAGCCTTATACTCAATTACCCATTCGGACTGTTCAACATCAACAAAAATCTTTTGCGGACGTATCAGCCTGGTATGCAAAAGGTCTGACTCCGAAAAGGACAATCCGGCTAAAAATTCAAAAAACTTAGCTGTATCGGGAACAATGCAATATTTAGCCTTCATTACCTTTACCTTTCATAAAACAACTTAACTTAAATTTTCTACAGTAATAATTCCGGAAATTCTCTGCAATCCGCGGGCAAAACCTTCTTTATCGGTTTCCCTGCCAATTTTTAAATAAAGCTCCAGAATTACCTCATTTTTTTGAGAATTATTTTTTACGTTCATTGTTTTTACTTTTATATCATTTTCGGACAAATACGAAGTAATATTTGTTATAATGCCCGGCTCGTTATTGGCAACAATGCGGATATAACGGCGCGAATTGCGGTTGGAACTGGCAAAACGCTTTTCCCAGCTGCGGAACGAAACCAACGTAATAAGCATAATAGCCGTGGAAACAATGCTTATTACATACATTCCGGCGCCTGCCGCCAGCCCTATTGCCGAAACCATCCACAGGCTTGCCGCCGTGGTAAGCCCGCGCACGGTAACGCCTTCATGCATAATCGTACCGGCGCCCAAAAAGCCGATGCCGCTTACTACCTGCGCCGCAATACGTGCAGAGTCCCTGTTATTGGCATTGCTTATGCCGCTCACGTAAGTGTCGTCAAAGCCATACATGGAAACCAGCATTATAAGTGCCGAACCGGTACAGACAAGTATATGGGTTCTGAACCCGGCAGGGCGGTCGCCGCTGCCGCGTTCTATACCTACAGCGCCTCCTAATACGGTTGCTAAAAGCAGCCGCAGGATCATATCCCAATTATGGGGACTCAGCAAAAACTGATCCATAGAGACACCTCCAAAATTTTATTATTTAGCCATCAATTCTGCCAGAATATTTTTAATTTCTTCAACATAGTTGCCTTCAAGCGGCAGGTATTTGATTTCGCCGTTTTTGCGGATTTTAACTTCCAGCTGGCCGCTGCTTAAAGTTTTCGGGCCAACAACAACTCTCAGCGGATAACCGATTAAATCGGCATCTTTAAATTTTACGCCAGGGCGTTCATTGCGGTCGTCGATAACAACTTCCACGCCTGCGCGTTTAAGCTGCTGATAAATTTCTTCTGCCTTATCCCACGATTCCTTATCTTTAGCGTTCATAGGCACAACCAAAACTTCATACGGAGCAATGGCAACAGGCCAGATAATGCCGTTCTCGTCATGGTTCTGCTCAATAGCTGCGGCCATGGTGCGGCTTACGCCTATACCGTAGCAGCCCATTACCATCGGGCGTTCCTTGCCTTCTTCATCAAGGAAGGTTGCATGCAGTGCGTCGCTGTATTTGGTATAAAGTTTAAATACCTGGCCAACTTCAATGCCGCGTGCCTTAACAACAGGAGCGCCGCAGTGCGGGCACGGGTCGCCTTCCTGAATCATGCGGATATCTGCAACATAAGTAACATTAAAATCGCGTTTAGGCTCAACATTTACAAAGTGATAGCCTTCTTCGTTTGCACCGCAGCAAATATTATGCATATTCATAACGGTGCTGTCAACTACAACGGTAGCTTTTTTCAAATCAATGCCAACAGGGCCCATGTAACCGCCAATGGTTCCTGCCGCTGCAAGCTGTTCTTCGGAAGCCATTTCCAGGCTGTCTTCCAGTACGCCGCAGGTATTAACAATTTTAATTTCGTTAACCTCGTGGTCTCCGCGTACAAAGCAAAGAATTAAACCCTTGTTGCTGTTATAAGCTACTGCCTTAACGGAATGGTCAACCGGCAGTTTCAGATATGCGCACACATCGGCAATGGTTTTGCAATCCGGAGTTACAACTTTTTCTTTTTCCTTAATTTCTTCATCAGCTGCTTCAATCGGTTTCAGTTCGGCTTTTTCAACGTTAGCCGCATAATCGCATTTGCTGCAGAAAACAATTTCATTTTCGCCGCTGCCTGCAATTACGGTAAATTCATGCGAACCGCTGCCGCCGATAGCGCCGGAATCAGCTTCAACCGGTCGGAAGTTCAAGCCGCAGCGCGTAAACACATTGTTGTACGCATCATACATTTTTTTATAGGAAACTTCAAGGCCTGCTTCATCCTTATCAAAAGAATAAGCGTCCTTCATGATAAATTCGCGTCCGCGCAAAAGACCGAAACGCGGTCTTTTTTCATCGCGGTATTTATTTTGAATCTGGTAAACATTCAGCGGAAGCTGACGGTAAGAGCGCACATCCTGGCGGATAAGCGTTGTTACCATTTCTTCGTGCGTCGGGCCAAGGCAGAACGGTCTTTCGTGTCTGTCCATCAGTTTGAACATTTCCTGGCCGTATACATCCCAGCGGCCGCTCTCCTGCCAGATTTCCGCAGGCTGAACAATAGGCATCAAAAGTTCCTGCGCACCTGCATCGTCCATTTCCTCGCGGACGATATTTTCTATTTTTTTCAATACGCGCCATGCCAGCGGCAGATAGCTGTAAACTCCTCCGGCAGCTTTACGGATAAAACCTGCGCGCAGCATCAGCTGATGGCTGACAACCTCCGCTTCAGCAGGAACTTCCCTTAAAGTAGGAGCGTACATTTGCGATACTCTCATTATTTATTCTTCCTTTCCATCAAAATTTTATCTATTTCTTTAAATAATTCATCAACTATTTCTTCTTCTTTAACTTTGCGGAGAATTTCCCCTTTGCGGAACAGCAGCCCTTCGCCTATGCCGCCTGCAATGCCGACATCTGCTTCACGCGCTTCGCCGGGGCCGTTTACAACGCAGCCCATAACGGCAACTGTTATGGGTTCGGTAATGCCGTCCAGCTTTTTCTCCACAGTAAGAGCCAGCTTTTCAAGGTTAATTCTCGTTCTGCCGCAGATTGGGCACGAAATAAGCGTCGGCCCGTATTCACGCAGCCCAAGTGACTTTAAAATGGCAAAGCCGGTTTTAACTTCCTGCACCGGGTCGCCGGTAAGTGATACCCTTATGGTGTCGCCAATGCCTTCCGCAAGCAGCGTGCCAATGCCTACTGCCGATTTTATAATGCCGGAATTAATTGTACCGGCTTCGGTAATACCTACATGCAGCGGATAATCGCACTGCGAAGCAAGCAGGCGGTAAGCCGCTATCGTCAGCGGCACATCATGCGCTTTAAGCGAAATTTTAATGTTGCGGTAATCCATACTTTCCAAAATACGGATATGGCGCCAGGCAGCCTCTACCAGTGCTTCCGGCGTAGGATGCCCATATTTTTCCAGTAAGTCTTTAGGCAGTGAACCGGCGTTGACGCCTATACGGATAGGAATGTTTAACGGCTTCACCGCTTCCACAACGGCACGCACCTTATCTTCACCGCCGATATTGCCGGGGTTCAGGCGCAAACCGCTTACTCCTGCATCAACAGCTGCCAAAGCCAGTTTATAATCAAAATGAATATCGGCAATTACCGGTATTGGGCTTTTTTTAACAATTTCCTTCAAACCTTCTGCAGCTGCCATATCGGGTACGGCGCAGCGCACAATATCGCAACCGGCTTCGGCAAGGCGGTTAATTTGTGCCAGCGTCGCCGCAGCGTCGTCAGTATGCGTATTAGTCATCGACTGCACTGCAACAGGCGCACCGCCGCCTATTTTTACATTGCCCAACTGAATTTGCCTTGTTTTCCTGCGTTCCATCAGGCCACCTCTTTATCTGGATATATCACTGAAAACAGCCCACACGGTTAAAGTTAAAATAAGCCCGACGCCAATGCTCTGAATCATTGTCGCAGCTTTTTCTCCCAGCGGTTTTCCGCGCAGGGCTTCTAAAATCAACAGCACAAAATGCCCGCCGTCCAGCGCAGGCAGCGGCAATAAATTAATAATGCCAAGGTTAATGCTTAAAAGCGCCGTAAGGTTCAAAAGCGGCATCCAGCCGTTTTCTGCGGCTTCACCGGCAATTTTTGCTATGCCGATAGGACCTGTTACATCTGCCGGAGCAGCACCGGTAACAATTTTATACAAACCGTCCAGCATCATCAAAGTAATATATTCGGTATACTTAAAGCCCATTTTAAGCGATTCGAAAATGCTGAAATTTTTATGCTCAATCTGCGGCGAAATACCAACCAAAGGCTTGCCGTAATCTTTATCATATTCCGGTTTTAAGGTATAATCTCTGGTTACGCCGTTGCGTTCGGCGCTTAATACTACTTCTTTTTCGCCATAGCTGTTTATTTCAAGCACCATGTCATTCCACGTTGCAACCTGCTTTCCGCCTACCGCAACAATACGGTCGCCGGGCTGCAAACCCGCTTCTACAGCTGCTTTGCCGGGCATTACCCCGCCAAGCACCGGCTTGTCAACCGGTAAATCAAGCCCGTTAACGGCAAAAATACCGGTAAACAGCACCACTGGCAATATAAAATTCATTAAAACGCCCGCCAGAATAACAAGCATTCTTGAAGGAATTGGTTTTGATTTAAACGCACCTTCATCGGCAGGTTCATCCGGTTCCATACCGGCAATTTTATTATAACCGCCTAACGGAATGATTCTTAAACTGTACAGCGTTTCTCCGTATTTTTTCTGAACAATGTTCGGGCCAAAGCCTATTGCAAACTCATCAACCCGCATCCCCGTCATTTTAGCAGTAATAAAATGCCCAAATTCGTGTACCGTTACAAGTACGCCAAAAACAAACAGGGCAGCCAATATAGTTATCACAAAAATCCTCCTGTATTTTTTACAAGTTACTCAAAAAATCCTTTGCGTCACATCTTGCAGAAGCATCTGCATTTTCAATATCTTCCAGCACCGGCTGCAAAATATTCTGATGTCTGCCGACAACATGCTCTATGGTTTTAACTATGTCCATGTATTTAATTTTTCCGTCTAAAAATGCGTAAACTGCTTCTTCGTTGGCTGCGTTAAAAGCACATGGCAGCGTTCCGCCCTGCCGCCCGCATTCAACGGCAATTTTAAGGGCAGGAAATGCTTCTGTATCAGGAGCAAGGAATGTAAGCGTTCCCGCCTTTACAAAATCAAGCTGTCCAAAAGCATTATCATAACGCTCGGGATACGAAAACGCATACTGTATAGGCAGACGCATATCCGGAAGCCCCATCTGCGCAATAACGGAACCATCAGTAAATTCCACCATGGAATGAACTATGCTTTGCGGATGTACAACAACATCTATTTTATCATAAGGCATGTCAAACAGCCAGTGCGCTTCTATAACTTCAAGGCCTTTATTGGCAAGCGTTGAAGAATCAACCGTTATTTTTCTGCCCATGCTCCAGTTAGGATGCTTTAAGCATTGCTCCAGAGTAACATCTGCAAGTTCTGCCTTTGTTTTTCCCAAAAACGGCCCGCCGCTGGCAGTAATAATAAGGCGTTTTACCTCGTTTTTTCTGCCGCCCTGCAGCGACTGGAAAATAGCGCTGTGCTCGCTGTCTACCGGAGTAAGCGAAACATTATGCTGTTTTACCGCCGCCATAACGATACTGCCGGCAGCAACAAGCGTTTCTTTATTGGCAAGCGCTATATCCTTGCCATGCTTAATTGCCTCCAGCGTCGGCAAAAGCCCGGCATAGCCTACCATAGAAGCCAGCACTGTGTCAATTCCGTCATAGGTTACGGCTTCCAAAAGCCCTTCCCTTCCTGCCAGAATTTTAGTTTTGCCGGTATAGCGTTCTTTTAAGCGCTGCGCAGCTTTTTCATCCGTTAAAACGGCCATATCGGGAGCAAACTTTTCAATCTGTTCCTCCAACAGTTTATCGTTTACATGCGCAGCCAAAACTTTTATCTGCAGTTTATCCGTATTGGCAGCAGCAACCTCCAATGTTTGTTTGCCAATGGAACCTGTGCTGCCAAGAACGGCTATCTTCTTCATTCTCATGCCTCCAAAAGCTTACATAAACAAAGTGTTAAGCATTACGCTGAACAGAAAAACATAATATCCAACCGGCATTGCAAACAGAAGGCTGTCGCAGCGGTCAAGCACGCCGCCATGCCCCGGAAAGATTTTGCCGGAATCTTTAACACCAAAAGAACGTTTCAAAACGGATTCCACCAAATCGCCAAGCGGCGCAACAATTGCCACGCCAAAGCCCAAAAGCACGGAAAGCATTAAAGAGCCCTGGAATACGCCTGCGGTATTAAGATAATGCAGGCTGCCCATAATAACAAGCACGCAGCCGATAAAACCGGCAACCGCACCTTCCACAGACTTATTGGGGCTGATGGACGGGCACAGCTTGTGTTTGCCGAAGGCTGAACCGGCAAAATAGGCAAAAGTATCGCTTGCCCATGTTCCAAGCATAATAACCCAGAACAGTATTTCGCCGCGGTCAATAGGCAGACCCCACAGGCTCACCTGTAAATCCGCCGAAGTAAAATACATGGCATCACGCAGCAAAATAAAATGTGCAAAGCCAAAGCCGATATACACTACTGCCATAACCGAAAGCGCAGTATTAAAAGCCCACTTGCCGTCATTATGATGGCGTGCCATGCCTTCAAGCAGCACCAAAATGCAGCCCAGCATTAAAAACGCCGGAAGCAGAATAAAAGAATAAACGCTTATCACGCGGAATACCGATGCCGTATAAATAAGGCAGATGGCAGTTATACCGGTAGAAAGCCAGTAAATGTCATGCCCGTTTGCACGCGCCATATTCCTTAGCTCAAACAAACCTACCGTTGCCAGCGCAAAAACCGCAGCATCAAATAAATATCCGCCCTGATGAATTAAAAATATAACTACCGGCAAAGCAACTACGCCGGTTATAATTCTTTTTAACATTGCCACACCGCCACTTATTTAGTAATCAAACCGCCATAACGGCGCTCACGCCCGCCATACGCCTTCACTGCCTCCAAAAACATTTCCGGCGTAAACGCAGGCCAGTATACTTCCGTAGTCCAAATTTCCGCATAGGCAATCTGCCACAGCATAAAATTGCTTATACGCAAATCGCCGCCCGGGCGGATTAACAAATCCGGTGCCGGCAGCCCTCTGGTATATAAATAATCTTCAAATTTCTGTAAATCTATATCTTCAACCCGCAGCAAACCGCCCTGCACATCGCTGACAATGTTTTGAACAGCATGCAGAATTTCAGCCTGACCGCCGTAGTTTATAGCCAAATTTAAAACAATGCCGGTATTACCCGCAGTAACTTTTTCGGCATATTCCATTTTCTTCTTTACAGTTTCCGGCAGTCCTTCACGGCTGCCCATAAAACGCACTTTAACATTGTTTTTATGGAACTCCTCAATTTCGCTGGTTAAATAACGGCTTAAAAGCTCCATAATAAAGTTAACTTCCGTTACGGGGCGTTTCCAGTTTTCTGTAGAAAACGCATAAGCGCTGATAATTTTAACGCCTATCTTATCGGCAGTTTTAACAATATTTTTTAAAGTTTCCGCCCCGGCCTGATGCCCGAAAGTGCGCGGCTTGCCCTGCGCTTTGGCCCAGCGTCCGTTGCCGTCCATAATGATGGCAATATGCTGCGGTACTTTTTCCAAATCTATTCCACTAACGTCAACATTCAAATCGTTATTGCCGGTTTTAAATTTAAATAATGTATTAAACACGATATCACCTTTCCGTTAAAGGCAATAAAACTGAGGCACCTCCCCTAAAAAGAGGAGGCCACTTCAGTTTTATGCAATAAATCAGGGTTGTTTAATTGCACCAACCGGGCAAACGCCTGCACAAGCGCCGCATTCAACGCATTCTTCGCCGATTTCGTATTTGCCGTCGACTTCTTTAATTGCGCCAACCGGGCAGGTTGCAGCGCAAGAGCCGCAGCCTACACATTCTTCTTTATTAATTTTGAGTGCCATTATGTACGCCTCCTTTCCTATACCTTCTCACCACAGTGATTTCTGCTTTATTGTTATCCAGCTTGCGCTGTCTAACCACATATTCACAAGGGCAGCCCTCCTGCGGCCTGTCCTTAAATTTAGGCGGTTCTGTTACAACAATTCTGCACTCGTATCCCGCTTCGCGCAGAATTTTAACCGCCGCCTCAGCTTCAAAAGCAAGCACATTCGGAAATTCCATCAAATTTCCATAACTTCCTTTTCTTTATGTTCCATAACGGTATCAACTTCTTTAATAAATTTATCCGTCATTTTCTGAATGTCATCATTAGCTTTTTTAGCTTCATCTTCCGTAATTTCCTTGGCTTTTTCAGCTTTCTTTACGGAGTCATTTGCTTCGCGGCGCAGGTTTCTTACGCTTACGCGTGCGTCTTCTGCTTTTTTGTGTACGGTTTTAACGAGTTCTTTACGTCTTTCTTCCGTAAGCTGAGGAAGATTAAGACGGATAACGCTGCCGTCGCTGTTCGGGTTCAAGCCCAAATCGGATTTCATAATGGCGCGTTCAATATCTTTCAAAAGATTTTTCTCCCAAGGCTGAATAACAATCATGCGCGGTTCCGGTACGGTTACGCTTGCAACCTGGTTTACAGGCGTAGGGGTGCCGTAATATTCAACCATTACTTTATCAAGCAGCGAAACGCTGGCACGGCCGGCGCGCACCGAAGCAAGGTCAACGCGCAGCACTTCAATAGTTTTCTGCATTTTGGTTTGTGCCGTCGATAAAATTTCCTTTATTTCTGCCATTTTAATTTCCTCCCACCAAAGTACCAATCTTCTGGCCCAAAGCAGCTTTTAAAATATTGCCGGGCTTATCAATGTTAAATACAACAATAGGTATCTTGTTATCCATGCACAGGCTGATTGCCGTAGAATCCATAACACTCAGCTTACGCTGGATTACTTCGATATAATCAAGTTCTTCAAACATTTTAGCTTCCGGATTTTTAGCCGGGTCGCTGTCATATACTCCGTCCACGCCTTTTTTAGCCATCAAAATTGCATCGGCTTCAATTTCCGCAGCACGCAGTGCAGCGGTTGTATCAGTGGAAAAATACGGATTGCCGGTGCCTGCCGCAAAAATAACAACCCTTGCTTTTTCCATATGGCGGATAGCCCTGCGCCTGATATAAGTTTCAGCAATCTGGCGCATTTCAATAGCGGTCTGCACACGTGTAGGAACGCCGCGGTTCTCCAGTGCATCCTGCAATGCCAGCGAGTTTATTACGGTTGCGAGCATCCCCATATAATCGGCAGTTGCTCTGTCCATACCTTTCGAGCTTCCGGACAGTCCGCGCCAAATATTGCCACCGCCGTTTACAACCGCTACCTGCAAACCGCATTCGGTAACATCCTGAATTTGTTTTGCTATGGAATCAACAATTTCCGGGTCAATGCCAAAGCCCTTCTCACCTGCCAGGGCTTCGCCGCTTAATTTTAAAACTACTCGTTTAAACTTACTTTCTTCAGCCAAAACACACGCCCCCTATACTTCAAATTTACATACTTACACATCTTATTTTCTATTCTACAAATTGTCTGTTTTTCCTCTTTTTAACAGGCATAATTTATGATATCTTTGTAAAAAGGCAAAAAATAAAGAGAACACCAAAGTGTTCTCTTTATTAAACAAGTTTTATTTTACAAAAGACATAACTTCTGCTGCAAAATCTTCCTGTTTCTTTTCAATGCCTTCACCAAGCTGATAACGGGTGAAACGGCGGATAGCAATGTTTTCACCGATTTTAGCAATGGATTCGGTAATTAAATCGCTGATGGTTTTGTCCGGATCTTTAACGAAGGGCTGTTCCAGCAGGCAAACTTCTTTGTAGTATTTTTCAATACGGCCGGTAACCATTTTTTCAATGATTTTTTCCGGTTTGCCTTCGTTGCGGGCCTGTTCGGAAAGAACCATTTTTTCGTGTTCAAGTTCTGCTGCCGGAACTTCTTCGCGGCGCAGGTAGCTCGGGTTAGCAGCAGCAATGTGCATTGCAATATCTTTTACGAGGGATTTGAAAGCATCGGTTTTGGCAACGAAGTCGGTTTCGCAGTTAACTTCAACCAGAACGCCGATGCGTCCGCCGCCGTGAATGTAGGATTCTACCAAACCTTCGGCAGCAATGCGGCCTGCTTTTTTAGCAGCGGCAGCAAGGCCTTTTTCACGTAAAAAGTCAATTGCTTTATCCATATCGCCTTCGGTTGCGGCAAGGGCTTTTTTGCAGTCCATCATGCCGGCACCGGTGCGTTCGCGTAATTCTTTTACTAATGCAGCGGTAATTTCAGCCATTTATTATTCCTCCTGAAATCTTAAAAATTATTCTGCGTCTTCAGCAGCTGCGGTTTCTTCAACAACTTCTGCAGCTTCTTCAGTCTGCATGCCCTGACGGCCTTCCAGAACAGCGTCAGCCATTTTAGCGGTAAGGAGTTTTACAGCGCGGATAGCGTCGTCGTTTGCCGGAATTACATGGTCGATAACGTCCGGGTCGCAGTTGGTGTCAACAGTTGCAACGATAGGAATGTTCAGTTTGCGAGCTTCCATAACTGCAATGTTTTCTTTGCGCGGGTCGATGATGAACAGAGCGCCCGGCAGTTTTTTCATATCTTTAATGCCGCCGAGATATTTGGTGAGTTTTTCCATTTCATGGCGCAGGCCGATAACTTCTTTTTTCGGCAGTACGTCAAAAGTGCCGTCAGCTTCCATAGCTTCCAGAGTACGCAGGCGTTTAATACGGCCCTGAATGGTTTTGAAGTTGGTCATCATGCCGCCCAGCCAACGTTCGTTTACATAGAACATGTTGCAGCGGAGAGCTTCTTCACGGATAGCTTCCTGAGCCTGTTTTTTGGTGCCTACGAACAAAATGCTTTCGCCGCTTGCAGCAACGTCACGCATGAAGTTATAAGCTTCTTCTACTTTTTTAACGGTTTTCTGCAGGTCGATAATGTAGATACCGTTTCTTTCAGTGAAGATGTACGGAGCCATTTTAGGGTTCCAGCGGCGGGTCTGATGACCGAAATGTACGCCGGCTTCGAGTAATTGTTTCATAGAGATAATTGCCATTTTTCTCTCCTCCTGTTTTTCCTCCGCCTGCATCAGCTCTGCCCTAACCTTGCGGACAGCGGGCAAATCCGCAGACGTGTGTATTTTTACACGCGTAATATTATATCACAAGCTGTTTAAAGCAGGCAAGCCTAAATTGTAAAATTTTTACAAAAAATCGCCTGCTGCCAAAGCAAGATACTCTTTTAGCGCCATTGCCGTCAAATCAAGCGCATAAGCCTGCGGCACAAAGCTGAACGGCGAAATTACAATTTTGCCTGAAGAAAGATAATCGCAGGGATATGCGGTTACTTCCATATCACCGTCTTTAACGGCAGCAAAATTCTGCATGGCGCGCGGCATATGCAGAGCCGACGTTACAACTGCAATTCTTTTCCAGCCTTTTTCCTTAGAGGCAGCAATAATATTCTGCGCGTTCTGGCTGGTGTTAAGCGCTTTGGTATCGGTATAAACCATATTTTCCTTTACGCCCATACTTATAAGGACGCGTTTGGCAATTTCCGCTTCACCGCCGCTGTCTTTAAACACCTGCCCTCCGCTTACAATCAGCGGCACGCCAAGCATTCTCTGCAGGCGCATGCCGGTTGCCAGCCTGTTCATGCCTGCCGCCGCAAGTGCGCCTTCGCCATCAATATCTGGCACACCGCTTACGGCACCGCCGCCCAATACGGCAATTACATCCGCTTTTACGGCGGATTGCTGCGTATACCTGCTTTCCAGCCCATGCGTTAAAAGCTGCGCCGTCGGCATTAAAGAAGCAAAATAGAACATTAGAGTAATAAGCGCCGCAGCAAATTTTCCGGCTGCGCTGCGCTTAAACAGATAAAAGGTTAATGCTGCCAGCAGAAGGACAATACAGCCCGGAGGCAGCAGCCATAATAAAATAAATTTTAAAATGTACATCATTCACATTCATCCAGCATTGCTACACACAGCTGCCGGAAAAGTTCTTCCGTAAGATTAATTTTATTAAGAATGGTATAGCGTTCTTTGCGCACTTCCTTGGCAAACATCCACGCCTTTATAAACATGTCTTCTGTTATGCCAAGTTTTGCAGGGTTAACGCTGATATCATAGGCTTTTAAAAAGTCAAGCACCACATGATGGTCCCTGCCCTGCAATTTGCACGAAACAACGCTGCCCATGGCTACCAGAATGCCGTGCGGAATATTATGGTCAAAAAGTTCATCCATCGCATGGCTGAACAGATGCTCCGAACCGCTGCAGGGGCGCGAATTTCCTGCAAGCTGCATGGAAAGCCCGCTCAGCACCAAAGACTGTGCCAGCATTTTAATGCCTGGAATTGATGTAAGCGATTTTTCTTCCGAATATAAAAGCGAGTTGAACGCCGTTTCCGAAAGCATGTAGGCAAAATCGTTGGGGCGGTCATTGTTTTCGTCGCAGCCGAGCTGCCAGTCATAAAGAGCAGTGTAGTTGCTTATAGTATCGCCAACGCCAGCTTTCAGCAAAAGGCGCGGCGCTTCAAAAATAATGTCCGTATCAATTAAAAGGCCGTCCGGAATTTTAGAAGTAAACGAGTGGCGGCGTCCGTTCTGCGCCAAAAGCACCGATACCGGCGAGCATACACCGTCATTACTTAGAGCAGTAGGAATGGCAATATAGGCAACGTTGGCAACAAAGGCTGCATATTTTGCCGTATCAAGCGCTGTTCCGCCGCCAAGGCCTATAACAAGCCGTATATTATTCATGGCAACTTTTTTTGCCACTTCCACAGCAAAATCAAATGAACTTTCTTTAACCGTTACAATTTCATAGCCGCGCAGCTGATTTAAAAGTATTTTTACTTTCCTGTCAAGCGTTTGCAGCAGGCCTTCCGTTGTTAAAATTAAAGTTTTGGCAAATACCAGCTTTGGCATATATAAATTAAGGTTTTTATTAAGGTCGGTAACTGCATTTGCTTTAACCTGCATAAACAGCGGCAATGAATAGTTACTCATAAATTCGTCCCTCCCTAAATACAACTAATTTTATTATACCATTTGTAAAAGCCTGAAAATATTTAATACATAAATTTTACACAGATTATACAAAAAGGGCAGCTATGTTTATAACTGCCCTTCTTTCAGCGAACATCTTCTAAAAGCTGCAAATATTTATCTTTTACAAGGTCCTGCTCAAAAATATTTTTCAGGTATTTAAGCTGTTTTTTGCTGGTTCGCGGCTGCTGTGCTGCCCAATAACCCAGCGTAAGCTGAATAAAAAGGCGGCTGCGCTGCCGGTACTTTTTGCTTTCTTTTGCTTCGCCATACGAAAACCAGCTCTGGTAAAGGCTTAGTTCGTCCTCCATGGCCTGCCGCGCCGCCGCGGCAATAAAATCGCGCCAGGAGCGCAAAAGCAAACGTACTGTTTTAATGCGCAGTTTTCCGTCAGCATCCTTTAACATTTGTTTCAGCAAAACCAGCGAAAAATTCTGCACCGGCGCATATACTTCAAACGCTTTGGCAACGCCGTCCCACGCTGCGTACATCTGCATGTGCAGCATAACATACATTAAAATGCTGCGGGTTAAAGTAAAGCTGCGCTGTTTAAGCAAAAAGTAAAACAAGCCGTTTAAAAGCTGGTTTGCAACATCATGCCAGCCTCGCCTTGCTGCCTGCGCCGCAAGGCATGCCCACCCGCGCAGAAACGGAATCAGCAGTTCTTCCGTAACATTTTCGTTTCTGCACAAGCGCAGGCTCAGCCAGCGCAGCATAGGCAAAATGTCTGTATAACGGCGGTCGGCTGCAATAAACATCAAAGCATTCAAAACACTGATAAAAGCATCTGTGTTTTCCTTAATGTAATTATTTTTAGCGTAACGCACCGCCAGTTTGCTTACGGCAGCGGCAAAAATATCTTTATTATGCGTGCGCGCCGCCATTACAGCGGCATAGCGCAAATTCTGCAAAAAAACATTTTCTGTTTGTGCATCCTCCGGAGCTATATCCAGTGAACAAACAGATAATAAATTAAGTGCTTTCAACGCGCTGCGGCAGTAATTCTGCTTTAACGCCAGGCAGGCCAGCAGCCCGAGCGTTTCCATTTTAAACTGCAAATCTCCGGCTGAAGATTCCTGAAATTTCAAAGCTGCCGCATCAAAAGCATCTTCGTCACCTTTACGCAGCGCGGTAATGCAATCTGTTTTTAAATTTTCCAATTCATTATCGGCTGCCATTTCAAAACTCCCGTTTACATAATATTGCTGGTGCCTTCATACACAATGCCGCTCACCGTATCAACGGTAACGGTTGTGCCGTCTTTCAGCGACTGCATAGCTCCGCACGCACCAACTATGGCCGGAACGCCGCAGCCTACGGCAACAATTGCAGCAGTGGAAGTAAGGCCGCCTTCTTCGGCAATAATAGCGCCTGCCGCGGCCGCGTATTTGCCTGCTTCATCAGGCAGAACGTCAACCACAAGTATATCCCCGGCTTTAAGTTTGCCGGTAAAATCTTCCGGTTTTGTGCATCTGCATACCACGCCGGTAATTGATTGCAGGCCAATGCCAACACCGCTGACAAGCTTTCTGCTCATGGCAACAACTTTAATAAGGTTTGTCGTGCCGGGCTTGCCAACCGGAACACCGGCCGTAACAATAACATTATCGCCGTCTTTAACGAGGCCGCATTTTTTAACGCAGCTTAAAGAGCTTTCTATCAATTCATCGGTATTGTCAGACCACGGCCCCAATACCGGGCAAACGCCCCAGTAAAGCTGCATGGCCCGTACCGTCTGCGGATGGCGGGATACGCCTATTACACCTGCCGCCGGGCGGTATTTGGCAAGCATGCGTGCCGTAAAGCCCGATTCTGTAATACTTACAATGGCGTCACTGCCCAGTTCCTGCGCAATCTGCACGGTTGCATGGCTGATGGCTTCCGTTGAATGGATGCGCTCGCCAATGCCCTTGTTTTTAAAAATCTGGGCATAATCAAGCGCAGTTTCGGTCTGCTCGGCAATTTTGGCCATGGTGCGCACCGCCTCCAGCGGATATTTGCCGGACGCTGTTTCGCCGCTGAGCATAATATCGTCAGTGCCATCAAAAATTGCATTGGCAATATCGCTTGCTTCCGCACGGGTTGCGCGGTAACTGGTAATCATGCTTTCAAGCATCTGCGTTGCGGTAATTACCGGCTTGCCTGCCTTATTGCAGCTGCGAATGATATTTTTCTGTACCAGCGGCACAACTTCGGCAGGTATTTCCACGCCGAGGTCACCGCGGGCAACCATAACGCCGTCGGAAACGGCAATAATTTCTTCAATATTTTTTACGCCGGCATGATTTTCAATTTTGGATATAATGCCCATGGAAGAACCAGCTTCTTCCAGCACGCGGCGTATGGCAAGCACGTCATCTGCTTTTTGCACAAACGAAGCCGCAACATAGTCCATACCGAGTTTTGCGGCAAAAGTAATATCGCTGATATCCTGTTCGGACAAAAACGGCAGTTTCAGTTCAACACCCGGGCATGCTACGCGTTTGCGCGAGCTGATTTCGCCGCCGTGCACAACTTTGGTGTAAATTTTGCCGCCCTGTACATCAACATCCGTTACTTCAAGCGCCAAAAGCCCGTCCGAAAGAAGAATTGCGTTGCCGGGCTGCAATTCTTCCGGCAAACCGGCGTAATTTACATAGGAAATTTCCTGCGTACCTTCAATTTCCTCTGTTGTAAGCGTAAAACTGTCGCCCTCTTTTAAAATAACCCTGCCTGCTTTAAAAATACCAAGGCGCATCTCAGGCCCCTTGGTATCGGCAATTAAAGCTATTGGTTTTTCAACTTCGGCGGCAGCTTTGCGCACTAATTCCACGCGGCGCGCATGGTCTTCATGGCAGCCATGCGAAAAATTAAAACGTGCCAGGTCCATGCCGGAACGCATCATTTCTGCCAGTAAAGCAGCGTCGTCCGTGCTTGGGCCCATAGTGCAGATAATTTTGGTTTTTTTCATAATATTCCTCCGGCTTACGCGCGAAAACGGTTCTCGCAAAGCACCTCATAAGCATCTTCTGCTTCGGAGTAAGGGACGCTGATTTCATAAGCGCCCCCCTGTCCACCTTTTTTAGCTCCAGCTACATTCATCTGTATCAGAAAACCATTGTTTGTAAGCAGTTCTTTAATCTCCTGCGCGTTCTCTTTGGTCTGCGCAATATAAACTACTTTCCACACAAATATTAAACCTCCGTTAAGCCTCTTTAAATGCTTTAATTTTGGCAATAAGTTTAGGCAGAATTTCCTTGGCGTCGCCGACAATGCCATACTGCGCTACTTTAAAGATAGGCGCATTGGCATCTTTATTAACGGCAATAATAACATCGGAAGAACTCATGCCTGCAAGATGCTGGATAGCACCGGAAATACCAAAAGCAAAATATACCTTCGGCGTTACGGTTTTACCGGACTGGCCAACCTGATGGGCGTGGTCAATCCAGCCTTCATCAACAACTGCGCGGGAACCGCCTACGCTGCCGTTTTCAAACAGCGCTGCAAGTTCTTCCAGCATTTTGAAGTTGTCGCAGCAGCCAAGTCCGCGGCCGCCGGAGCATACAACTTCAGCATCTTCAATTTTAATGCTGCCTGCTTCGGTAATTTCTTCTTTGCGTACAAGGCTTACCTTAGATTCAACTTTATTTTTTACTTCATAGCTGATAACTTCACCATTTCTGGAAGCATCTGCTTCTTTTGCTTTAAATACTTTAGGACGTACGGTACCCATCTGCGGGCGGTGTTCGTCGCAGACAATGGTTGCAAGAATATTGCCGCCCAGTGCCGGACGGGTCCATTCTACAAGGTCACCGGCAATATCAAGGCCTGTGCAGTCGGCGCAGAGGCCGGTTTTTAAGCGTGCTGCAATGCGCGGTGCAAGGTCACGGCCGTCAACAGTAGCGCCAAACATTACTGCGCTTGGTTTATATGCTTCTGCCAGTTCGCAGAACGCATTTGTATAAAGGTCGGTATTATATTCAGCATATTCGGCGCCGGTTACGGTATAAACAACATCCGCACCCGCGGCAATAAGTTTTTGGGGAATATCGCCTGCTTCGGCAGCAACAAGCACTGCGCAGCAGCGCTGTCCGCATTTGGCAGCCAGTTCGGAAACTTCGCCCAAAAGTTCATAAGTTACGCCAACAGGCTCGCCTTTTTCAAGTTCAGCCATAACCCAAAGGTCTTTGCCTTCGCTGTTAGCTACTTCTTTTTTATCAGCTTTTTCCATGCTGATTGCGCCAACCGGGCATTCGCCCACGCATGCGCCGCAGGAAATGCAGGTATCCTGGTTAACGGATGCTTTGCCGTCCTCCATGCTGAGCGCGCCTGCCGGGCAGGTTGCAACACAGGATTCGCAGCCAATGCATTGTTCTTTATCTATTTTAATTGCCATGTCATTTCACCTCAACGAGTAATAATATTTGCCTGTACAAGTTTTTCAATCAGCATGTCAACTGCTTTATCGGTATCTTCTTCATTAATGATTTCACTGTTAACCTCAGGAACAGGAGGAGTGAAAACTTTTTTAACTTTGGTAGGAGAACCGGAAAGGCCAATCATTGTGGTATCAATGCCGAGTTCTGCTGCTGTTTTAACGGGAATAACAGCTTTTCTTGCTTTCATTTTGCCTTTAATGCTGGCAAAACGCGGCTCTTTTTCAGCTCTGGTAACGGTTACAAGGGCAGGCATTTCCACAGCAAGGGTCTGGCTGCTGCTTTCATTTTCACGGTCAACCAGAACTTTATTGCCGTCAACGCTTACTTTTAATGCGCCTGTTGCCTGCGGAAAACCAAGATGTTCAGCCATTTCCGGGCCAACCTGCGCGGTATCGCCGTCAACGGCCTGTTTGCCGCACAAAACAAGGTCTACATCGCCAAGGCTTTTTACAACACCGGCAAGCGCAAAGCTTGTTGCCAGGGTATCGCTGCCTGCCAGCGCACGGTCACTAACCAGCACTGCTTCATCAGCACCCATGGAAATTGCTTCTTTTAAAATTTCTTCAGCCTGCGGGGGCCCCATGGATACTACCGTAACTTTAGCACCGTTGGCATCTTTTAAAATAAGGGCAGTTTCAAGTGCCTGACGGTCAAACGGATTCATGATATTCTGCACTCCGTCCCTGATAAGGGTGTTGGTTTCCGGATTGAGCTTTACTTCGGAAGTATCCGGAACCTGTTTAAGACATACTACAATATTCATAAGCGACCTCCCAGAATCTTTATAAACATAATTATATACATACCTATTTTACAGTTTTTAACGCCTGCTTGCAAGCATAAACATTATTTTAGTTAAACTCCTGCCTGTTTCTTTGTTATTGCAGGCAGTCCGGGCCGAGCAAAATTTTAATTTCTTTAAAAAATCCGTCGTTAGTGGCATCAATCCAAAAACAGCGGTCGGTTTTAATTGTTTTGCCTGACGAAAGCAGATGCAGGTAAAGCGGCGTGTTTCCGTGATAAGCTGCAAAAATGCGGCGCATTTCCTGCTGCACCTTGCCGGTTTCCTTGTCGCGCGTAATTTTTAAATGAATTTCAGGCCCGGTTTCGTTAAGCTGGCGTACACCGGAAGCCTGCAAAGACACGCTGCGCTCGTCCACCTTTAAACGCCCTTCTATCGAAACCACATTTTCCTGATACAGCAGCGAGGAAAACTCGTGATACTGGCGGGTAAACACAACCACTTCTATCCTGCCGCTGAAATCTTCCAGCGTTAAAACAGCCATTGTATCGCCGCTTTTAGTTGTACGCAGGCGCACACCGCTTATTAACCCGGCAATGGAGTAATATTTTCCGTCCATTTCTTCTCCGGCTTCGGTTAATTTATATATCTGCGTGTATTTTTCAAGCGCAGCCGAATAACTATCCAGCGGATGGCCGGTAACATAAAAACCAACTATTTTCTTTTCGTTTTCAAGTAATAATTTTTTGGGCATTTCGTCAAGCTGCGGCAGTTTAATATCCTGCACTTCTTCAAATAGGTCATCGCCAAAAAGCCCTATCTGCCCGCTGGCAGAATCTTTCTGGTAAGAAGCGCCCAAATCGGCAGCCTGCTCATAAACGGCAAGCAGCTGTGAACGTTTGGCGCCAAAAGAATCCATAGCGCCGCAGTTGATTAAGTTTTCTATAACGCGTTTGTTTATCAGCCTTGAAGGCACACGTTTGCAGAAATCCAAAATAGAGGTAAAACGTCCGCCGTTTGCGCGTGCTTTTATAATGCCGTCAATTACCTGCTCGCCCACGCTTTTAATGCCTGCCATGCCAAAGCGGATTGCATTGCCTTTAACCGGCGAAAACTCCCTGCCGCTTTCATTTACGTCCGGCGGCAGTATTTTAATGCCCATGCGTTTGGTAACGCCGAGATACCAGCTTAATTTATCGTTGTCGCTCATAATGCTGCACAAAAACGCAGCCATAAACTGAGTCGGCCAGTGCTGTTTTAAATACGCCGTCTGGTAGGCTACAAGTGCGTAAGCCGCCGAATGTGATTTATTAAAGCCGTAACCGGCAAAGTGCTGCAAAAGCGCAAAAATCTGCGTGCTTGTTTCTTCGTCAATGCCGTGGTTCTGCTTGGCGCCGTCAATAAACTTCTGCTTCATGGAATCCAGCTCTTTGGCTTTCTTTTTGCCCATGGCGCGGCGCAGAATATCGGCCTGGCCAAGCGTAAAGCCTGCCAGTACGGAAGTTATCTGCATTACCTGCTCCTGATACAGAATAACGCCGAAAGTATCTTTTAAAACCGGCTCCAAAAGCGGATGTAAAATATCTGCCGTGCGTGTGCCATGCTTACCGGCTATAAAATCTTCCACCATGCCTGTGCCCAAAGGCCCCGGGCGGTATAATGCCACCAGAGGTATTAAATCGCTGAATTTTTCGGGTGCCAAATCCATAACGAGTTTGGTCATGCCTTCAGATTCAAGCTGGAACACGCCCTGCGTATCGCCTCGGCGCAGCATGGCGCAGGTTGCATCGTCATCAAGCGGTATTTTTTCTATATCAATTTTTTCTCCGGTAGTTTCGTAAATATAGCGGAGCGTATCACCTATAACGGTTAAAGTCCTGAGCCCCAGCAAATCCATTTTTAACAGGCCTAAATTTTCAACCTTATCTTTATCATACTGGGTAATAACAAGTCCTTCGTTTGAAAGCTGCAAAGGTACGCAGTCAATCAAATCACGCGGTGTAATTACAACGCCCGCTGCATGCGTACCGCTGTTGCGCGGCATTCCTTCAACCTTTTTGGCAATGTCAATCAGGCGTTTTACTTTTTCATCGCTGTCATATAGCGCCTTAAAATCGTTGCTTGTTTCCAGTGCTTTTTCCAGCGTAATGCCAAGTTCACGCGGAATCATTTTGGCAACATTATCAACAAAGCTGTAAGGCAAATCAAGCGCACGCCCTACATCGCGCACGGCGGCACGCGCCTGTAATGTGCCGAAGGTAATAATCTGCGCCACGCGTTCTTTGCCGTAGCGCTTAATAATATATTCCAGCACGCGCCCGCGGTTAACATAACAAAAATCCGTATCAATATCCGGCATGCTCACGCGTTCCGGGTTTAAAAAACGTTCAAAAAGCAAATCGTATTTTAACGGGTCGATATTGGTAATGCCCAAAAGATAAGCAACTATGCTGCCCGCCGCACTGCCGCGCCCAGGCCCGACAGGTATTTCGTTTTTGCGGCTGTAATTAATAAAATCCCATACAATTAAAAAATAGCAGCTGTAACCCATGCGGTCAATAATGTCAAGTTCGTAGTCCAAACGCTGCATAACCTTTTCGTCGGCTTTAGCATACCGCTGCGGCAGCCCTTGCAGGCACAAATCGCGCAGATATTCCGTGGCATTGGCATATTTTTCCGGTATCGGAAATTCCGGCAGCAAAAGATGCCCAAACTCCAGCTCCACATGGCAGCGCTCAGCAATTTTAACCGTGTTTTCCAGTGCTTCAGGGCAATCTGCAAAACGTTCCGCCATTTCCCCGTAACTTTTTAAGTAATACTCGTCGTTGGCAAACTTCATGCGTTTGGGGTCATCCACCGTGCTTGCGGTTTGAATGCACAATAAAACATCCTGCGCTTCGGCGTCAGCTTTTTCAACATAATGCAGGTCGTTCGTGGCAACAAGCCCCACGCCGAATTTGGCAGCCATGCGTTTTAATTCACGGTTTACAACACGTTCTTCATCAAGCCCGTGGTCCTGAATTTCAAAAAAGTAATTTTCTTTGCCGAAGATTTCAATATATTCCTGCGCGGCACGTTCCGCACCGTCAATATCGCGCTGCAGTATTTTTACCGGCACTTCACCGGCAATGCAGGCGCTCAGGCAGATAAGCCCCTCGCTGTATTTACGCAGAATGTCTTTATCAATGCGCGGTTTATAATAAAATCCTTCCAGATGCGATAAGGAAACCAATTTCATTAAATTATGATAGCCGGTATTATTTTCGGCAAGCAGAATTAAATGGTAAATGCCTCCGCGCTGGCTGCGGTCAAACCGCGACTGCGTAACATATACTTCGCATCCGATAATGGGCTTGATATTCATTTTCTGCGCCTGCTGGTAAAAATCAACTGCGCCGTACATTACGCCGTGGTCGGTAATGGCAATGCTGTCCATGCCGAGTTTTTTGGCACGCGCCAACAGCAAATCTATTTTGGAGGCGCCGTCAAGCAGGCTGTACTGCGTATGCACATGCAGATGAGTAAATTTTTCAGTCATTAAAAATCTCCTTATAATTTCTTGCTATGCAAAAGATTATATGCAATAGACGGTACTAAAAACAAAAGATTAAAAAACAAGCTTACAAATAAAGTATACGGTGATGTTGGAAAAATAAAATGCCATGCACAGCCGGAAGCAATGCCGCCGAACATTGAAAGCAGGCCCGCTTTTTTGCCAATCATGCCTTTAAAGAATATAACGGCAGTCATAGGCAGGAAAACACCTGCTCCGCGCAAAGCCATTGAAAGATAATTCCATTGCAGAACGGAAGAATCGAGATGCGAATGAATAAAAACAAGTGCTGCAAGCGTAACTGTAAGAACCGTAAGTTTATTAATCCACAGCAACTTTTTGCTGTCGTAAACTTTTAAAACCGCACCGAAAATATCACGGCTGAACAGCGTGCCCACACCAAGCGACAAACCGGCAATGGAACCGACGCAGGACAGCACCAGTGCCGCTAAACCCGCTCCGCCAAGCCATTCCGGCAGATAATTGCATAAAAAGAACGGTAAGGTATCAATACTGTTCAGCTCCGGATGATGCAGCTTTATAAACATACCGATAATAACGGAAGGCAGCCCCACAGGAATTGCTATGCACGCGGCAAGCAGGCACCCTAAAGCAGCTACCCTGCTGTTTTTGGCAGAAAATAAAGACTGCACATAGCTTTGAGTAGAAACAACACCTACAATCATCGAAAACAAATTAAACAACGCATGGTCGGCGCCAATGCCAAACATACTGAACCACGGCAGTTCCGGAAAAGCCTCGTGCATACCGCTTAAGCCGCCCATATCCGTAAAAGCCAGATAACCGCCGACAAAAATGGTAGCGAAAATCAGGCCAACTTTAAATAATCCGGCCATGCCGCTGCTGTTAATACCGCCGAAAAACACAAACCCCATTACCAAAAGCACTACAACGGCAGCCGAAGGCAGATAGCCCAAATGCAGAATACCGCCAATTAAATGCACCGAACTTAACGAGCTGGAAACAATACTGAAAAAAATGCCGAGCGAAGCGGCAATGCTTGCAATAGGCCCGGCCTGCGGGCCAAAATTAATAACAAGGTATTCCGAAATTGTTGTTAAACCGCTTTTACGCAGAGGACGCGCATAAAAAGCAGCCATAATTAAAAAGCCAATGCCGCTGCCTAACGTAAACCACCACGCGGCAAAGCCAAAAGTAAAACCACCCTGTGCGGTACCGATAGTGGCCGCACCGCCTATAATGGTTGCGGCAATAGAACCGGCAACCATTATTACACCGGCACTGCGCCCGCCTACGTCAAAATCATCTGCCGATTTTACCTTGCGCGAAGAATAAATACCGCAGCCAAGCACTACCGCCAAAGTAGCTATCAGGCTTAATATATGTACAAAACCAAGTTCCATCCTATCACCTTATCTCTTAAAACGGCTTTGTAAAAAAGAAAATACTATTTTAAATATTTCGCTGTCAGATTTTAATTTCCTGCCAAAAATAAAAACGCAGGCAGCGCTCTTTTTCTTTGCCCAAAACCTGCATTTGCTGTATAATAAGCAGGTAAAATTTAATATTTCAGGAGAATTTATGACAGAACGCAATAAAACTATTGATAAACTGCGCGGCATCTGTATGCTCGGCGTACTCGGCATTCATACCGGTTCACTGGTTTTAATGTCGGTATCGCCAAACCAACATTTATATATGCTGTTTGAAATACTTTCGCGTTACAGCGTGCCCGCATTCTTTTTTGTATCAGGCTACGGCCTGTTTTGCCATTATAAACCCGGAACGGAAATTAATTACCGGCAGTTTATAAAAAAACGTTTTCAAAGCAGCGGCATACCGTATTTAAGCTGGTCGCTTTTTTATATGGTATATTTTACAACAGTCGTGCCCGGCTGCATTCCCTGGTTTTCTCCATTAGGGCTGCTGCACATACTGTTTTGGGGGCTGGCATGCTACCATTTATATTTTATGATTATATTATTATGGTTCTATGCTTTCTTCCCACTTTTTCAAAAACTGCTGGCCGTAATGCAGAAATACAGTTTAAAAGCAGGCTTTGCCGCACTGTTTTTGTTCCAGCTGCTGTTTAATTATTGGACAATGCACCCCGGAATTACCGCGCAGCAGCTTCCAATAATATTACAAGACTTTTTTACTTACAGGCTTAACTATTTACCGCTGCATTACCTGTTCATTTTTATGCTTGGCGGTTTGGCCGCAATTAAAGAAAAAGAATTTTTTAAAACACTTACCGGTAATTTTAAAAGCGTAAGCGCTTTATATGTACTTTCAATAATTTATATCTGCGGCAGTTACTACTATTACTATTATCAGTACAGCTACGATTTAATCAGCCTGACCAATACCTTTCAGCAGTTAAGCCCGCAAGGCTTTATTTACACAATAGCTTCTATTTTATTCTTCTGCGGCTTTTTTGCACGAAAGAAAACAGAAAATTATTTAACCCGCGCCGTAGATTTTATATCCGATAATTCCATGCTTGTTTACTTTGCCCATCCCTTCTGGTTAAGCATGATTGAAAGGACAAGCCATCATTTTGGAATTGTAATGACAACAAAACGTGCAGCAGCATCTTACATTATTTTACTTGCGGTATCACTTGTTACCAGCATTGTTTTAAAGAAAATATCTGCTAAAATACCCATGCTTAACCTGTTATTAACAGGACGAAAAAAGTAAAAGTAAATAGCTTTGATAAAGAAAATACCTGTGCCGAATGGTACAGGTATTTTTAATGTATTGTATATAGAACAAATAAGGCATACCAGTAGGTATGCCTTATTTGTTCAACCGGCAGCTATCTATCCTCCCGGGCCGCTTCCAGCCAAGTACTTTCGACG
>ERZ773130.382-NODE-382-length-55432-cov-7.527620_pt1 | contig 55432 bp, 56 predicted proteins | sample MGYA00511919_ERZ773130 | MGnify/ENA primary metagenome ERZ773130 (study PRJEB29015, sample SAMEA2737851) | human gut metagenome | biome: human gut; feature: human-associated habitat; material: faeces | place: China | collected 2012 ...
CAAATGCGACATTCTCGTATATAGTCCTGTCCTTGAGAAGTCTGAAGTTCTGGAACACAACCCCTATCCTTCTTCTGACCTTCGGTATATCCTTCCTCTTGATCTTGCCGTAGTCGTATCCGGCAACTGTGATATTGCCCTCCGTAGGATCGAGCTCCTTGAGCAGAAGCCTGAACAGAGTGGTCTTGCCCGAACCACTGCTTCCAACGATAAATACGAACTCGCCTTTCTCTATATTAATATTGACATTCTTGAGTGCCTGATTGCCCCCAGGATATGTCATACTCACATTCTCTAATTCAATCATAATATCTGTAGTCTCCTTCGACCTGTATCTTTATTTTTCTCCCCTTTACTCAATCCAAGCAGAATTGTAACAATTCTGTAACATTTTGTCAAGTGCTGACATATATTACATATCTTAAGTTTATTTTGGAAATTTCACTATTCAAATTGACCTTAGTGTAAATAAACTTTATAATATTTAACTAAGAAAAAATATGGGAGGATTATTACTTATGGATAATCAAAAAGAAGCCATTCGTGATGCACGTAAGCTTGGAATTCCAAAGATGCTTTTACTTGGATTCCAGCATATGTTTGCCATGTTTGGTGCAACAATTCTTGTTCCGCTTCTCGTAAACGGATACTTCGAGGGTCAGGGACTCTCAATTCAGGTAACTCTTGTATGTGCCGGTCTTGGAACACTGTTCTTCCACTTATGCACTAAGCTTAAGGTACCTGCTTTCCTCGGTTCTTCATTTGCATTTCTGGGAGGTTTCTCCACAGTTGCAGACCTTAAAACAGGCATATTCAAGGACATGCCAATGGGCGAAAAGCTTCCATATGCATGTGGCGGTATTGTGGTTGCAGGACTTCTGTATCTGATACTTGCACTGATCGTCAAGCTTGTCGGCGTGAAGCGTGTCATGAGATTCCTTCCACCAGTGGTTACCGGACCTATCATCATATGTATCGGTCTGAGCCTCGCACCATCAGCTATATCAAACGCATCCACTAACTGGCTGCTTGCATTTATCGCACTGGCTGTTGTCATTGTGTTCAACATCTGGGGCAAGGGCATGTTCAAGATCATACCTATCCTCATGGGTGTACTTATCTCATATGGCGTTGCACTCATACTTCACTTCTGTGGTATGACCAACCCTGATGGTTCAGCAATACTCAGCTTTTCTGGAGTTTCAGACGCACATTTTCTCGGTCTGCCACCTTTCCAGATCTGCAAATTTAACTTAACTGCCATACTTGTCATGGCTCCTATCGCCATCGCTTCCATGATGGAGCATATAGGTGATATATGTGCCATATCAGCAACTGTAGATCAGAATTTCCTTGAGGATCCAGGTCTCCACAGAACACTTATCGGTGATGGTCTTGCAACATCACTGTCAGCTCTCTTCGGCGGTCCTGCAAATACGACTTACGGAGAGAACACAGGAGTTCTCGAGCTCAGCCGTGTACACGATCCAAGAGTTATCAGACTTGCTGCTTTATTTGCAGTCATCCTCGGTTTCATACCTAAGGTTGCTGCAGTCATCAGCTCTATGCCACTTGCCATCATCGGCGGTATAAGCTTCATCCTCTACGGAATGATCTCAGCCATCGGTGTAAGAAATGTGGTTGAGAACCACGTAGACTTCACGAAGTCAAGAAACCTGATCATCGCAGCCGTTATCATGGTATGTGGACTTGGTTTCTCAAATGGCCTTACATTCACGATCGGAGGCACAACTATCACTCTTACAGGACTTGCCCTCGCAGCTATATTCGGCATCCTGCTGAACGCTATACTGCCTGGTAACGACTATACATTTGGTGAGAACACCAAGGGTGATGTAAGCCGCGGACTTGGAATGAATCCACAGAACTCTGACATTGAGGCATAATAATTATCTGTATATTATTTATTAGGAGGTTACACAATATGACAGATTACACAGTTATGACACATCCACTTATTCAGCATAAGATTTCAAAGCTCAGAGATAAGAACACCGGAACTGCCGAATTCCGTGCACTTGTTGAAGAGATCGCCATGCTCATGGGATATGAGGCTCTGAAAGATCTTCCTACCGAGGATGTATGTATAGAGACTCCTATCGAGGAATGCATGACTCCGGTCATCGCAGGAAGAAATCTTGCGATCGTACCTATTCTCCGTGCAGGACTTGGAATGGTCAGTGGACTTCAGGCTCTGGTTCCTACAGCCAAGATCGGACACATCGGTCTGTACAGAGACGAGGAGACTCATGAACCTCACGAGTACTACTGCAAGCTCCCTGATCCTATCGATGAGAGACTTATAGTTGTCACGGATCCTATGCTTGCAACCGGAGGATCAGCTGTTGCTGCCGTTGATTTCATCAAGCAGCACGGCGGTAAGCATATCAAGTTCATGTCGATCATCGCTGCACCGCAGGGAATTGAGAGACTTCTCAAGGCTCATCCTGACATCCAGCTCTACGTTGGTCATGTTGACCGCGAGCTGAACGAGAACGCTTACATCTGCCCAGGACTTGGCGATGCCGGCGACAGAATCTTCGGAACAAAGTAAAATCTTTCAGACATGCTATTTATACCAGCAAAGACATGCCGCAGCCCAGCACATATACTGGGCTGCGGCATGTCTTCTCTTCCCAACATTTTCACACTTCTAACATTTTTATTAAGAATTCTTTTTCGATATCCATTTGCAGGCCTTTCATGTTATCATATAGAGACTGGAGGTCTTTTTTATGGAATCACAGAAGAGATATACGAAAAAACAGAGAACACTGGACATTATCGAGAGGCTGAAGAAGGAATATCCTGACACAGTATGCACCCTCGATACTTCACACGCATGGCAGCTTCTTGTCAGTGTCCGCCTGGCGGCGCAGTGCACTGATGCAAGGGTGAATGTGGTAGTCCAGGATTTATTTGCCAAATATCCGGGAGTAAAAGAACTGGCTGCTGCCGATGTCAGTGACATCGAGGCCATTGTGAGACCTTGCGGACTGGGGAAGAGCAAGGCCAGAGATATTAGTGCATGTATGAATATGCTTGTTGATTCCTATGATTGCCAGGTTCCTGACAGTCTAGATGAGCTGCTTAAGCTCCCCGGCGTAGGCCGCAAGAGCGCAAACCTCATCATGGGTGATATCTACGGCAAACCTGCCATTGTAACAGATACCCACTGTATACGCCTTGTCAACCGAATGGGACTGGTTGACGGGATAAAAGATCCGAAGAAGGTTGAGATGGAACTGTGGAAGCTTGTACCTCCAGATGAGAGCAATGACTTCTGTCACAGGCTGGTGGATCACGGCAGATCCGTGTGCACAGCCAGAACGAAGCCACATTGCGACGCATGTTGTCTAAGCGACATATGCAAAAAGATCATCTGATTTATCATACAAACGGAAAGGAGTTACTTATATGGAGTATATGGAGAATCTGACAGAATACGTGGAGAAGCAGGCTTCTCTCTGTCAGCAGCATGATGTGATAGACAAAGAGCTCTATGCCAGATACGGAGTAAAAAGAGGACTGCGTGATGAGAATGGACAGGGAGTTCTGACCGGTCTTACCAATATATCACAGATCATAGCATTTAAGGATGTGGATGGCCAGAAGGTTCCGTGTGACGGACAGTTATTGTACAGAGGCTATGATGTACAGGATCTCGTAAAAGGCGGCAAAGGAAAACGCCATATATTTGAGGAAGCTGCTTATCTTCTTCTCTTCGGAGAACTGCCTACCGAGGCTCAGCTCTCAGAATTCAGCAGTGTCATCGCCGAGTCCATGAACCTGCCGACCAACTTTACCCGTGATGTCATCATGAAAGCACCTAGTGTGGATATAATGAACTCCATGACAAGAAGTGTGCTGACTCTGGCTTCATACGATAATCAGGCTACCAACCTGGATATAGACAATGTTCTCAGACAGTGTATCGGTCTCATCGGAACATTTCCTATGATGGCTGTGTATGGTTATCACGCATACAACCATTATGAGAACGACGGAAGTATGTACATTCACAGACCTGACAGGGATGCTTCCGTGGCTGAAAACATCCTCAGGATGCTCAGGCCTGACATGAAGTATACCGAGCTTGAGGCAAGAGTTCTTGACATAGCACTTCTGCTTCACATGGAGCACGGCGGTGGTAACAATTCCACATTCACCACAAGAGTTGTAACGTCATCCGGCTCTGACACATACTCTGCCATTGCCGCCGCCCTTTCATCCCTCAAGGGAAGGAAGCATGGTGGTGCCAACCTGCAGGTTATGAACATGATGGACGATATCAAGGAGCACATAAAGGATTACCATGACGAAGAGGCCATAGAGGCATATCTGGATAAGCTGCTGAACAAGCAAGCCTACGACCACAAGGGACTCATCTATGGTATGGGCCATGCCGTTTACTCACTGTCAGACCCAAGAGAAAAAGTATTCAAGTCATTTGTCGAACAGCTTGCCGCTGCCAAGGGCAGGGACGAGGATATGACTCTGTACAACAACATTGAGAAGATCGCGCCAAAGCTCATCGCCAAGGAACGCAAGATATACAAGGGTGTCAGCCCTAACGTAGACTTCTACAGCGGATTCGTGTATGAGATGCTCGGAATTCCTAGGGAGCTCTACACACCGCTCTTTGCAGTGGCACGTATAGTTGGATGGAGCGCTCACAGAATCGAGGAGCTTGTCACCACGGACAAGATCATCAGACCGGCATATAAGAGTCTGGTTAAGTATAGAGAATATGTAGACAGAAACGCCAGATAGTCAATGTGTTTTCAATAACCTTAAAGCCCTGTCAGACTTAACATTCATATGTATCCATAATATGAGACCCATATGAATGTTAAGTCTGACAGGGCTTTATGTTTTTCCTGTTTCTAGTTTGTATCCCCACTTCAATTCAGATTCCAATTAAAATATCCGGGATACATATCACAGACAATTATTTGATCTTCTCAATGAAATCGAGAAGATCATACTTGGATATAGCTCCGACACTCCTCGATGCCTCAACACCATTCTTGTACAGTATCAATGTCGGAACACTGAACACCTTATTGGCAGCCGCAAGTCCGGGATTCTCATCCACGTCCACACTGAAGAAATCCACTTCACCATTCAGTTCATCTGCAACCGTGTGAAATACCGGTGCCATCATCTTGCATGGTCCGCACCATGTTGCTGAGAAATCCGCAACCGCCACACCGCATGCCTTTATATCTTCAAAATTATCGCCTTTTACCGTTTTTACCATACTGATCATCCTCCATTCTATTGTGATGAACACACGCATCACGCTGTGCTCCACACACATCTGTATATTTTCATTTCATAAACATTCCAGATAATATCTGCTAATATTCTGCCCTTATGTTCAGCTATCTACTCATGATTTATACGTACATTTTGTCATATTCTGTCGGCCCGGTCAACAATTCTTACAGATTATTTTTATTATTTAAAATCATCTTTTAACTACAAAACTGCCCTCCTCACTAATGTTCCGGAATCCCGGGTACTCATCACAGTGAAGAGGGCAGCTTTATTTTATATTCTATATGATTCTACGCTTCGATCATCAATATAATTCTATGCTCCGATCATCAATCCAGCAGCTTCTTCATACTGTCAAGACTTATGAGAAGCGTCGATGAATTGTGAAGCAGTGCTGATGTGGTTGGCTGGATAACTCCCATCACGCCCAGGATGATAAGTCCTGTGTTGATGGTCACTATCTTGCGATAGTTCCTGTTGATCCTGCTCATCAGCTTATTACTGAGTTCCTTAAGTGTTACGAGCTCGTACAGATTGTCCGCACTGACAGTTATATCTGCGATCTCTCTGGCAATCTCCGCGCCATCACTTACGGCAATTCCAGCATCGGATGCCGACAGTGCAGGTGAGTCATTGATTCCATCTCCCACCATGATGACCTTTCGACCCGCAGTCTTCTCAGCCTCGACAAACTTTGCCTTGTCCTCAGGAAGGACCTCTGAGTAATACTCATCCACCCCTACCTGCTCTGCAATAGCCTTGGCCGTTCTGTCACTGTCTCCTGTCATCATGACAACCTTCTTGATTCCCAGCTTCTTGAGCCTTGAAACAACCTCAGCCGACTCAGGTCTGACCGGATCCTTGATGGATATGACTGCTGCCAGCCTGCCATCGATTCCCATGAACAGATGTGAATGAGTCTTGGACAACGACTCGTACAGCTCTATCTTATCCTCAGGTATCACACAGCCCTCATCCTCAAATACGAAATGATAGCTTCCTATGACAACCTTCTTGCCGTCTATGCTTGATGAGATACCGTGAGCCACAACATACTCAACCTTGGAGTGCATCTCCTCATGCTCCAGCCCCTTGGCTGCAGCTCCTGCCACAACCGCTCTTGCCATGGAATGAGGGAAATGCTCCTCCAGACATGCAGCTATCCTGAGCAGTTCATCAGGATCTCTTCCGTCAAATGATACGACGCGTACAAGCGTAGGTGATGCCTTTGTAAGTGTTCCTGTCTTGTCAAATACTATCGTGTCTGCATCAGCTACAGCTTCCAGGAATTTGCCGCCCTTGACTGTGAGGTGATGCTTGTTTGCCTCCTGTATAGCAGACAATACCGCTATAGGCATGGACATCTTCAGTGCACATGAATAGTCGACCATGAGCACCGCAAGTGTCTTGGTGATATTCCTTGTTAAAAGGTATGTGAGGATAGTTCCACCGAGAGTCCATGGCACAAGACCATCTGCAAGATGCTCTGCCTTGCTCTCAAGTCCTGACTTAAGCTTCTCAGACTCCTCTATCATCGCAACAACTTTATCATATCTGCTGGTCTTACCAGTCTTTACAACTCTGACTACCAGCTCACCTTCCTCAACAACTGTACCTGCATATGCACTGTCTCCGTGTCCCTTGTGGACCGGTACTGACTCTCCGGTGAGGGATGCCTGATTGACCATGCCCTCGCCCTGATCCACAACACCGTCAAATGGAATGACATTGCCCATATGAACCACTACCAGATCATCCTTTGCGATCTTCGCACTGTCCATAAGTACATCACAATCATCCACACGCACCCATACCTTATTGATATTGAGTGACATGCTTCTTGCCAGTCCATCCACCGACTTCTTATGTGTCCACTCCTCAAGGATCTCACCGATCTCCAGAAGGAACATGACTGATCCCGCCGTCGCGAAATCATTTGTCAGAATGGATGCTGTTATGGCTGTTGCATCGAGAACCGGCACCTCAAGCTTCCTGTTCGCAAGACACTTGAGCCCCTTGCCTATATACTTGAGAGCTTTGACGGATGTCAGACAATACCGAAGCGGCATTGGCATGATCCATTTCTTGGTCATGTACCAGGCGGTCTTCCAAAACAGCTTGTCCTCATACTGTCTGTTCATGACTCTGCCTGATGTCTCTGTGAGATCCGCCGGAACCTCCACCCTGTCATATCCAAACTGTCTCAGCGCATCTATCACCGCTGCACGGTCACCATCATATATGATGATCGCGTCACAGGTTCTGTCGTGCACCTTGACCTCTTCCACTGCCTCACAGTTCTCCAGATAATACTGAAGTATGTCGGCCTGTGCCATGGTCATGCGGCTCTGTGCCATGTGTATACGCAGACGATTCTTTGTTTCATTTAAAATAGAAAACTTCAAGATCTTCGCCTCTTTCTTATGTTTTGTCTTATACTGATTACTCTTCTACAGTCTCTGCTGCATCAGCGCTCTCAGCCTCTGTGCACTCAGTATCCTCAAAGTCAGCCTCTGCTGCCTTCTGTGCTCTTGCCTCGTTGATATCCTTTGCTCCTGCGTAGATATCACCACAGTTCTCCTGGATAGTATTTGCTGTCTTCATGACACAGTCCTTTGCTCTAAGAACACCAGCTGTACAATGTGTATATACGTTCTTTGCATCCTTGCTTGAGAGAACCTTGATACCAGCTGTTCCAAATAATACTCCACCTGCAAATATTCCAAGCTTCTTCCAGTTTACCTTCTTTAATGCCTTCATCATGATTTTGTCCTCCTTGATTATATATTTATTCTGATTAATGATATGACCACTTATACGCATGGTGGATTATATGACAGGCTTCGCCATGATTCGATTTTTCTAATCACGATTTGTTCAATCAAACTCTCCTTAACGTAAAAATGCATTCTCGATCTTCGTACTGTAGAAAGAGTCTGCATCTGTTTCGTGGCTTTTTATTTGCTGTAAGTATAGCACTGCCCCGGCGTTAGTCCAATATAACATTCGCAATTTAAATGACTTTTTTTCTCAATAAGTATCAACAAGCTATCTTACACTTGTGACATTTTGTAAGGTTGCTTTTTTTCCTTCTATATACTATCTTATTACTATTGGCAAAGTCATATATACAAAGGAGATTCCATGTATGGATAATTTCAATATCAAAAGTATTCTGGTAATATTATTTTTATTTTTCATAGGATGCATCATGGGCTGGTGCATTGAAGTCATATTCAGAAAGTTCTTCTCCAAGAGCAACCCAAGCCACAAATGGATCAACCCGGGATTCCTCATCGGACCTTACCTGCCTCTCTACGGTTCAGGCCTGGTGGTGCTGTATCTCCTGTCCCTGATCCATATAGATGCTGTTGACGCCCATCCTGTTTTGCAAAAGGTTCTGGTGGTACTGATCATGGCCATCGCCATGACCGTTGTGGAATACATTGCCGGACGTATATTTATAATAGGAATGAACATCAAGCTGTGGGACTACTCAGATGAGTGGGGCAATATACAGGGCATCATATGTCCGCTGTTCTCATTCTTCTGGGGTGTGATCGCGGCACTGTACTATTTCTTCCTCCATCCACACATACTGAACGCTGTGTACTGGCTGGCGGATCACCTGACATTCTCCTTCTTCATCGGTTTCTTCTACGGGGTATTCGTGATCGACTGTGTTGTATCATTCAACCTGATGAGCAAGGTGAAGAAATTTGCGAAAGAGAATGATCTTATTGTCCGTGTTGAGGAACTCAAGTCCCGACTGGCTCTGGATCGTGAGAAGTTCAAGGAGAAGCCAAGCTTCCTTCTCTCTCTTCACGATACAGCATCGATCAAACGAGCATTTGAGAATAACCCTGAAAGCTTCTCCATAACAAAGAAGATCAAACTGAAGGCTGAGGAGCTTACAGAGAACGTAAAGGAAAAAAGCGCTGTGATAAGTGAAAATCTCAAGGAAAAGAGCGAGGTGATCACCGAGGGTATCAAGGCTGCCGGAACTGAGGCAAAGGCCCGCATAGGCGAGACCCTGAATCGAAATGATTCATCAGATGTGGCCGACACAGATCTGTTCGACAATTCCCACAGGGACATAACAGAACACAAGAATGAAAAATAATATCATTCTAAGCATATAACAAAAGCAAAAATACCATGTACAGGCGAAATGCTGTACATGGTATTTTTTTACGCGCTCTATTTACTTTTTATCTGTACTTGACACTAGCCTTCTTGTAGGTTCCTGCCGTCTTTCCTTTGTATGGTTTTACAAAGTATGTGTACTTTGTTCCTGACTTCACACGGCGGTCAAGATATGTTGTGGTCTTTGCTTTCACAACCTTCACACATTTGAATCTGCCGCTGCCTGTCTTTTTGTATATCTTATAGCCGGCGGCTCCCTTTGTCTTCTTCCAGGAGACTCTTACTCCCTGTGAGGTATTCTTTGCTCTTGCGGTCGTGCAGCCTATATAATACTGGCTCTTTGCCTTGGAGCCGCCCTTTGTATAGCTGTTGTATGCCGATACTCTGTATGTGTAGGTCTTTCCTCCTACAACAGATCTGTCTACCATTGATCTCACAGAGCTTCCCTTCACTGTCTTTATAAGTCTGTATGCACCCTTGCCTGTGCGTCTGTATACCTTATAACCGGTGGCTCTTGAATCGGTATTCCAGGTGAGGCTTATTCCCTTACCTGTATTCTTCGTTTTGACCGTCACCGTCGCAAGCTTCAATTTGTCGAGTGTGACATTCTTGGTATATCCGCAGTTGCTGCATTTGTACTTCTGCGATCCCTTGGATGTGAATGTCGGCTGTTTTGTAACCTCTCCCGCCTGCCATTTGTGGCTCATACATGCTCCGAGATAGTAAGCGTCCTTTCTTGTACAGGATGGAGTATCGGAAACCCAGATCACAACATCATTTCCGTAATATCCCATTCCATATATGTTTACACCTGATACATACTTCTGTCTTATGTCATATATAGCCCACGCCTTGCGCTCATTTACCTCAAGATCTATCCATGCAACATATCTCGATGTGCAGAAATAGAGCTTTTCCTGTGCAAGGAACAGTGTTCCATACTGTTTGTTAAGTGCCGTACCATCTGTATCCAGCCATTCATCCTGCCCGGTAAATATCGTTGTATTTACACCGTTGGTGAAGCTGTACTTGTTTATCTGATAGTATGATGACTGGCTGCCCTGCTTTATGCTGTACCAGTAGCCCTTTCTATAAAAGATGACCTTCTCAACGCCATTCCAGAACTGGCCTTTTTCATATCGCTTATCCGTGGCATTGCTGTATGTTCCCTTCCATACATTTCCCACCTTTGTGTCATATCTGCCAAGATAATAATCGCTGCTGGCGGCCTTAGTCTTACTGTTCAAGGTGTCAAAGCTTACAAGGAAATAATCATGCATCGACCTTCCCGGTATATCACTTGCGGGATCATCCCAGGTTGCGTCAACGTGATACCACTTTCCACCTATATTTACAACATTCCACGCATGGTTTACATACTGGCTTGTGGCAACTCCACTCGGAACCCCGGCTTTCCTGAGGAAATACCACATGGTCTCCGCATATCCCTGACACACGCTGCTCCTCTTAACCAATACACCATACATATCATACATGTGGTCTCTTCCGGTTGTTGGATCAAATTCCTTAGCCCCGCTGGTGTCATATGCAACTGTGGATGTCAGGAACTCATGATATGCAAGCACGATCTCTGCCGGCTTCATGTTCTTTGTATTTATCTGCTTGTTCACTTCCGCTATGGCTGCATCCAACTGCTTCTTTTCGGTTCGGGCATTTGGCTTGTATGAGAACTTCAGATACACGACCTTTCCTGTGGTCTGGTCATACAGATAACTGTATCTTGCCACATACACGACCTCGGGATGCGCATTCATTGCGGTTGTGACTACATTTGCAACATTTCGTGTGGTCAATCCCCAGCTCTTTACATTGAGTCTCGGTGAAAATTTCTCCACAGCGCCGACAATGGCACTCTCATATTTCTTTGAATTTGCCGCTGCCAGTGACGCTTCCGATGAATCCGATGCTTCATCTTCTATTATCTGTCCGCCAAATTGCAGGATACCTGAAGTATCGCCCTCCTGCTCAAGCAACTGACCATAGCTGCTCTGTGATGAGTCATACTGTTCCTGAGTATCTTCCGCAAATGCTGGTATTTTTCCGCCGTACAGCACACACGCAGCGATGACGCCCACCACAAATATCATCCTGATACGCCGCACAGCTTCTGTGAGTCTTACATTTTCATATTTCATTCTTTTTCTCCCTTATAATTACGCAGTAAGCATCTACCTTTTTATTCTCTTCTGCGGTGACGCTGCACTGTATGTCTTATTATTCACTGCCTTCACAATGTAATAATAAGTCTGACCTTTCTTTGCCGTTTTGTCTGTCCAACTGAGAGTTTTCGCTGTTACAGTCTTGACTGCCCTGTATTTGCCTGTTGGTGTCTTTCTATACACAATGTATTTTTTTGCACCGGCAGACTTTTTCCAGGAAAGTTTCACTCCCTGTGCTGACTTCCTGACCGTGACAACCGGAGCCTTGATGTAGAGAATACTTGCCTCTGTATATCCACTGAGTACATTTCCATTATATGCCTTTACACAGTAGTAATACCTGTTTCCTGACTTGACTGTCTTGTCTACATAGCTTGTCGTTCCCGACTTGACTGTCTTGATGCATACATATCTTCCCTTGGCGGTTCTCCTGTATATCTTGTAACCAGATGCCCCTGACGCGTTATTCCAGGTAAGCTTTATCGCGCCGGCCTGCTGTGCAGACTTTACGGTTACCTTCGCAAGCTTCAGCCTTGCAATTGTGACCTGCTTTGCTGCGCCACATGTCTTGCACGTATATTTCCTGACTCCTGTAGCTGTATATGTAGCTTTCTTAGTAACCGTTCCATTATCCCATGCATGGGTCATACATACAAGCTTAGCTATAGTCTCGGTCTTTGTCTCGCCACAGTTTGTACAGGTGTACTTTCTGGTTCCCTCTGTCTTGTATGTTGGCTGTTTTGTCATTACTCCGGCATCCCATGCATGCTCGGTGCACACCAGTTTGTCCACAAGCTCTGTCTTTGTCTCGCCACAGTTTGTACAGGTGTACTTCCTGGTTCCCTCTGTCTTGTATGTTGGCTGTATTGTCACTACTCCGGCATCCCATGCATGCTTTGTACATACCAGCTTGGCTATCGTTTCGGTCTTGGTTGTTCCGCAATTCTTACACGTATACTTTTTGGTTCCCTCTGTCTTGTATGTCGGCGCTGTCACAACCTTGCCGCTATCCCACACGTGGCTCGTACATACAAGTTTGGCTATCGTTTCGATCTTGGTCTCACCGCAGTTTGTACAGGTGTACTTCTTGGTTCCTGTACTTGTGTAGGTCGGCTCCTTTGTCACCACTCCAGCATCCCACTTGTGGCTTATGCACATCTCGAATGTATACTCGGCATACTCCTTGTTATACTTGCTTGAATTGCTTGAATCCTTAGTTTTCTTTATATTAGGAGAATCTGTAATAAAATACACCAGCTTACCATACTGTTCTCCAAACGCATATAAATTATTTCCTGTTGAACTATTATACTGTGTTCGTATATTTATAAGCTCTGTAGGAATTACATTTGTCGATGTTATATCTATCTTGTTCAAGCTATCCGGAGTAGTAAAATATAAATTATCACCTCGGAGATATATTGAACTATAAACACCAGGATAATACCCACCACTCGGAGTTGTCCATTTTGCAGTGCCCGAATACAAAACCTTGTTTATGTTAGTCGAATACTGGTACTTATTTATGTTAAATGATGTTTTCGAACTGCCCTCACTTATGCTGTACCAATAACCGTCTTTATAAAAAATAGCTTTCTCAATACCATTCCAGAACTTACCACTCTCATAAGTGGTGTCCACCGCTGTCGTATATGTATCTCCCCACTGTGCGCTGACAACCATATCCGTTCTGTCCTTAGTATGGTTGATGAGTGTATTCTTATTCATTGTATCAAAGCTGACAAGGAAATAATCATGATATGATCTTCCAGGCATATCCCACACCGGATCATCCCATGTCGCATCTATGTGATACCATTTTCCATGTATCTTAACTATGTTCCACGCGTGATTGATATTTTCACTTGATGCGATTGCACATGAAAGACCAGCCTCTCTTAGCAGATAAAACATAGTCTCGGCATATCCCTGACACACACAACTATGTTTAACCAAAGCTCCATACATATCGTACCCGTGATTTGCAGCAATCGTTCCATTGAAATAATCCTCATATGCATATGCAACTGTGGATGTGAGATACTCATGATATGCAAGTACTATCTCTTCATCGCTCATTCCACTGGTATCTATCTTACTCTTGACTTCCTGAAGTGCAGCATCAAGCTCCTGCTGCTCCTCCTTTGCATTTGTCAAATATGTAAATGCTATTTTGGTGATTGAAGAGCCAGAAGTCCAATATGTATAGCCTCCCGATAGACTGATAAACTCGGGATGAGAATTGATAATAGATCTTACTGCCCCGTTATTAATATCGTCTCTCGTAAGGCCAAGTTCCGATACATCTATACTCGTCTGACATGCCTTGATTCCTTCAACAATAAGCTTCTCAAGTGCTGTTGCATCATATGTAGATGCCAGTGAAGCCGCACCATCCTGCTGCTCAACGACAACGCCAAGTCCGCCTTTCTGCAAAGTGTCGTCCAGATCATCATACCCTACCGTAACCTGACTCTCATCTGAACTTACCCGTGTCTGATCAGATGCATATGCTCCCACTTTACCGCCTGTCAATAGCACAACCGCCGCTGAAAATGCCAAGGCACCGATACAGATTTTTCTGCTCAGCCCCCTTAACAACTCAGACCTTATACTGCCTGCCACCACTCTATATGATTTCCTCTTTTTTATCATAAAACTCCTCCTTAAACGATACGTTCCAACCTTATATTTCCGTTCATCCCTCAATACTTTTATTATATAGATTTTTGACACTGTTCGATAGCTTTTTACCTCACTTTTGTACATCTTGTAGGAATTGACAAATTGCGCAACTTTGAGCAATTCATGATATCTTAATCATAAGCAATTATATCTTTTATTTCAAGCCGTTTTTCTTAATTATATACAATATTGTCCTGATGAATGGCAGTGTATATATTTTGTGTGTTTTGCACAAATTAAAATGTATTGTCAAATTACAATTGAATTATTTGTCTATTTGTGCTACCTTTAAATAGTAAGTTGTGCAACCGCTTGCGCATATATTTTAAACTTAGAACAGTTAATATAGAGTACATTACCTTTTATTTACAGGAGGATGACAGATAGATGAACAAAAACAAGCTTTTCCCACAGATAAATGGAATACTACACGGCGGTGATTACAATGCTGAACAATGGCTGGACCGCCCTGATATCCTGGCTAAGGATATCGAGCTGATGAAGGAGGCAGGAATGACTTCCGCTACTCTTGGGGTTTTCTCATGGTCAGCTTACGAACCTGTTGAGGGCGAATATCATTTTGACTGGCTGAAAGACGTTATGGATAATCTTTATAATGCTGGGATTTACACAGTTCTCGCAACACCATCGGGTGGCAAACCGGCATGGATGGCGCAAAAATATTCTGAGATCAGACGTGTGGATTCCTATGATGTCCGGGAACACCAGGGCGTCCGTGAGAACCACTGCATGAGCTCACCTGTATACAGAGAAAAAGTTGCCAATATCATCCGTCAGCTCCACGCCCATGTGGGAAACCATCCGGGACTCATCATGTGGCATGTGTCAAATGAGCTTGGTGGCGAGTGCTACTGCCGTCTCTGTGTGAAAAGATTTCAGAATTACCTCGCAGAGAAGTTCGACCACGACATAAACAAGCTGAACAAAGCATGGTGGACCACCTTCTGGAGTCACTCATACAACAGCTTCTCCCAGATCGAGCCGCCTTATAAAAATGGAGATTTCAGCATTATGGGACTGAATCTCGAATGGAAAAGATTCACCACATGGAACATGAACGATTACATGAAGTCAGAGATAAAGCTCCTCAGAGAACTCACCCCTGACATACCGATAACTACCAACTTCATGCAGCTCTATGACGGTCTCGACTACAGACCGATGGCAAAGGAGCTGGATGTGATCTCATGGGATTCATACCCTAGATTCCACAATGACTACGAGAGTCTTGCGGATGTCATGGGCCAGAATACATTTGACCACGCGGTCATGAGATCCATGAAGAAGGATAAGCCTTTCATGCTCATGGAGAGTGCTCCGGGGCTTGTAAATTGGCATCCATATAACAAACTCAAAAGACCGGGCATCCACAAGCTGTTCTCATACAACGCTATAGCCTGCGGTTCTGACACTGTTCAGTACTTCCAGTGGCGAAAGGGCAGGGGCTCATTTGAACAGTATCACGGTGCCGTTGTTGACCATCTCGGAACAAATGACACCAGAATATTCAAGGAGGTTGCCGCCCTCGGCGCAGAGCTTGATGGGCTCTCCGAGATAACCGGCACACTCATCAGATCAAAGGTTGCACTGCTGTTCGACTGGGACAATATGTGGGCCATAGATGATGTCAAGGCTCTGGGGCAGGAATCAAAAAAATATCCTGAGACCTGTATGTCTGTATACAAAGAGCTGACAAAGCGCGGCGTTGACGTGGACGTCATTGCATCCGATGAACCACTCGACGATTACGATGTGGTTGTTGCACCTATGCTCTACATGCTGAGAGATGGCGCAGCCGAGTCTCTTGCCGCATTTGTAAAGAGGGGCGGACAGCTTCTATCCACTTACTTTACGGGCTATGTAGACAAGGATCAGCTCTGTATACTCGGTGGATTCCCGGGAAATGGACTTGCAGATGTATTTGGAATCATCAGTGAAGAGATAGACACCCTGTATCCATCTGACAGAAACAGCGTGAGCTTCACAGATGGCAGTTCATGCGAACTCCGTGACTATGCTGAGATCCTGAGAGTCGGAACGGCGGATGTACTTGGAACCTACGATTCTGATTTCTACGCCGGAAATGCAGCAGTGACAGTGAACAGCTACGGCGAGGGCAAGGCCTACTACGTGGCTGCAAGAATAGATTACAGTAAACTCGGTGAGATCATGGAGCAGATGATGGTGAACGCCGGTATCGCCATAAAAGATCTCCCTGACGGAGTTCAGTATCACTGCAGATATGCAGATGACGGAACTGCATATGGATTTTTCCTGAACAACACCAACGAACCTCAGACAATATCTGAAGTTCACGGAACCGACATTCAGACGAAGAATATATTTGATGGCAAAATGGAATTGGCTCCGTTTGGAGTATCCATCATCAAGGAAAATAATTAAATCTGATAATAACTTTTTCCTTCCTTAAACCTTTTTGAAAAAGGCGGTGATACTTCTGTTGTGTATCACCGCCTTATGTGTTCTATTTCCAGCATGGACTCTCAGTCCTATATGCATTTTTAGTTCTTTTCAACCTGCTCCAGCTTATCCTCTATCGCCTTGATAACGATCTTGAGGGCTTTTATTCTGGCATACTTCTTGTCATTTGACTCCAGTATGTGCCATGGCGCAAAGCTGGTGTTGGTCTTTTCCAGCATCTCATCCACCGCAGTCTCATAGTCATCCCATTTATCACGGTTGCGCCAGTCCTCATCTGTGATCTTCCAGCGTTTCTCAGGCGTGTTCTGTCTGAGTGTGAATCTCTCAAGCTGTGTATCCTTGTCGATCTGAACCCAGAATTTGATGACGATCGCACCCCAGTCGTGGAGTTCCTTCTCGAATTCATTTATCTCGTTGTACGCTCTCTGCCAGTCATTTTCCGAACAGAAGCCCTCAAGTCTCTCAACCATGACTCTGCCATACCATGTTCTGTCAAATATCGCCACATGTCCTGACTTAGGAAGTCTTGTCCAGAATCGCCACAGAAAATGCCTTGCTTTCTCATGCGGCTCAGGACTTGCTATAGGATTTACCACATAACCTCTCGCATCAAGTGCCTCCGCTATCCTCTTGATATTTCCACCTTTGCCTGCCGCATCCCAACCTTCGTAGCCTATGATAACAGGTATCCTCTTCTGGTAAAGCTCATTGTGCAGTCTGCCGAGTTTCTTCTGCAGCTTGTCAAGTTCCTCCTTGTACTCCTCATCCGTCAGTTTCTTGTCGAGAGACACCTCGGAAAGTTTCGGGATCTTCTTGAGCGCAAATGTATTCTGCAGTATAGGTACAGCATGCCCCTGATTGAGCAGCGCAGTCTCTATTCCCTGATTGATGATATCTAGTATCTGAAGTTCTGCCCATTTTCTCTCCTTTGTATCTATCATGTACCACGGTGCATTTGACAGATTGGTGTCATACATAAAGCTGTCAAATGCCTCAAGATACTCGTCATACTTTTTGTTCTGCTTCAGATCATGCTTAGACACTCTCCAGCTTGTAGTATCATCTTCAAGAAGTGTTTCAAGCCTCTTCTTCTGCTCATGCTTGTCTATCTGGAAGAAAAATTTCATGACCAGATATCCGTTGTCCGCCAGAGTCCTCTCAAATCTCTTGGTGCTGTCAACTCTCTTCCGGTATTCCTTGTCTGACAATTCTCCAGACATCTTGCCACCTACTATGTCCCTCATCCATCCACCATCCAGAAATACAAACTCCCCCTGTTCCGGTATTCTCGTAAAATACTTGTACAGGAATGGTCTGCGTTTTTCCTCATCTGTGGAATACTTCACTGACTCAACGTTGAAAAATCTCGGATCCATATTCTTTATGATCCTTCCCACAAGACTTCCCTTACCTGCGGCTCCCCAGCCCTCAAATATGACAAATACAGGTATCTTACCTTCCTTTACCTTGATCTGATTGCGTGTCAGATTCTCTCTGGCAATCTTTAACCGAGTGTCTATCTCCTCATCCGATGGACGCTCCGGCTTGTTCCAGTCCTTTAACATGTAACCCACTGCTCCTTTCACATTGTCTCTTCATTTGTTTTTATGAATAATATACCCCGATTTACAGAAACTAATGCCGCTTCGCATTTACTAATACAAATGCCGCTTCGCGTCGCGCATTTTTCCTTCTTGCTTTTGGCAGACTCGAACCCTCGCGCTGCCGCGCTCCATGTTCGGCTCCGCCGAACGGGTTCTCGTTGATATCGCAAGAAAAAAACAAATGCCGCTTCGCGTCGCTTGTTTTTTCTTCTTGCGATATCATTATACTACTTTCTTTTGAGTTGATACATCTGAAAAAACATTAAGATATGTGAGGAAAATGAATGTTGCGAAGGTAAAATTCATATGATATAATGTCAGCAACAATGAAACAAGAAATTCTGACATATGCTTTCCCAAAAGCATAACGAAAACCCCAGTAGTTGGCGCTACTGGGGTTTTCTCCGTCTTTTAAAGGCGACGTACTCCTTGGGCTGATTACCACTTACTTATCTCCGTCCAGCCACTTGCAAATATAGTAGGCTACTATACTTGCCACGACGGAAATTAAAAATGAAACAAGAAGTTCTGTCACTGCGCTCCCCCCTTTCCTAGCCTATCTAGGGGTGGCAACATCTGTATTGTGACATATTATCTTTTTCTTTTCAATGGGTTTACATAACTATACAAAATGTATAGTTTTATACATTACTACATATAAAATCCCCAGCAGCATACTGACATGTGTCCTGGATTTCAGGTACATATCAAAGGCCACCGGGGCTTAATTATCACTATAATTCTCTATATTATGACAGCTCCAGATCAGGCTTGCCATACTCAGCAAGCTTCACATCATATGCCTTGCGCATAGCTGCCTCAAATGGTATCTCTTTCATAGGAGCATCCAGTTTTTTCAACAGATAATGTACAAAATCAGGATTCTGAATGAGCAGTGGTCCATGAATGTATGTCGCAATTACTCTGTTCTTGCAGATTCCCTCATTCATGGTATCAGGATTGCTGCCCTGTCCGATCTCCACCTTGCAGAATGTCATATCATCAGGTATTCCGTAAGTGTGGGCAAATCGGCTTGTGTATCCGATGAGTGTCATATCGTTGAACTTCGCCTTGATGAGCGTGTTGAAACGATTCGGAGTCTGGCGGACTGAGTACATGCCCGGAACAACGCCAAGTCCTGTAACTCTGGTTCCATCCTCTCTCTTGATATAATCACCAAGGAGTTCCATGGAATTGCCAACCAGAAGGAAAAGCGCCTTTCCATCCTTCATGCATGCTGCGATCTCGTCCTTGTACTGCATCAGTCTGTCAAGCACGAGCTCCTGGCTCTTCTCGCTCATGGAACACATATACACCATGTCTATATTCTCTTTGAGGAAGAGTGGCTTCTCATTAAGTCCTGTTGTCACAAATTCCGCATCCGGCAGACATTTCTGCAGGTACATTGTATTTCCTTTGTCACCGTAGAGTGTACATATTTCCGGATATAAAATCTCAATCTTCATTATTTGTCACCCTCCAGTCTCTTGATTATCTTCTTCTTCATCTCACATGACATTCCGTAATTCTCACAGTCGTACAGGATATATATTCTGTCAACACCATCTATAGTCACATCATCTGCCGCAGCGACCTCGCTGAGATTTGTGAGTATCTTCTCCTCAGGGATACCTGCCAGTAAGCATCTCACCTTGTGGTCGTAGCATCTAGGTCCTGTGCAGATGACCTGTACAACATCATCCCTGTTGAACTGCTCATACTCCAGATCGTATATCCAGCCTGAGAACTCTATACTCTTCTGTCTGTCCTCAAGATCGTCCATCGCAAGGAGGATAGCCTTCTTGCCCTCCTCATTTGCCACATACTCAAATGTTCTGGATGAAGAAACAGCACTCTGTCCCTTTGAGAGCGCCTGGATTACTGTAACACCATTCACTGTGGTCTCGTTGTGGCGGGAATCCGGTATATGGATCTGACCCATGAGTTCCTTGATTCTCTCAGCCGAGAGACCGATCTCGCGCAGTGCCGAGATAACTGTAACTTCATTATATATATTGAAGAGAGCTGTATGGATCAGCGGATAAACTGTCTTCTTGTCTCCCTCCTGTATAGTAATTGTCATCTTCTCTCTGTCTATGTCGGTTGCCAGATACTTCTTGTCTGGTGAGTGAAGTCCACACTTCGGGCATACCACATCGCCGATGTGATGATATCTGAGGTAATTGTACTTCAGCTTCTCGCCGCAGTTAGGGCAGATCTGGTAATCCGCGATAAGGTTGTATGGCTCGGTCTTGTCATCAGGCTGCTTGCCGATTCCATAGAACACTCTGTAGCTGTCTTTCTTCAACATGCTTGAGCAAAGCTCGTCCGCATTCAGGATAACCTTTGCAGAATCAGGGCAGTAGGTATCTATGACACTGAAAATATAGTCAGGGTGAGCATTTCTCTTGAGTGAATCTCTGAAAAGCCCTGTCACAACAAGATAATCCGGCTTCACATATGGAAGTATCAGCCTTGAAGCACGCTCGTCCACCTCAAATACAGTGGCATCCACTCTGACCTTTCCCGTAAATGTAAGGCTGTTGATGACATTTGTCGTACAGCCAGGGACGATATTGGAACCTGTTCTGTTGCTGACAACTCTTCTTCCATCCTTCTCCAAAACATCAGTTATCAGGTTACTACAGGTGGTCTTACCATTTGTTCCTGTGACACATATCGTAAGCGGTGCCTTGGGCGCCTGTGCCAGGAAATCCGGACATATCTTCAGGGCGATAACTCCAGGTGTATGCGTACCGTTCCTACCCAGGAGCTGGATGAGTCCCTTGCTCAGTTTGGCGGCTGCGAGAGCCACATGAAATCTAAAAGATGACATAGCTATTCATTCTCCTTATATATACAAATAAAACTCATGTAATTCTACAACCTTTGACAGATGTTGTCAATTATACCAGCACATAACAAGACTATGATTTCGCCTCTTTCCAGTGTTTCCTGTAATTTATCCTGCGATATGAATTCGGAGTCGCTCCATATTTTGTCTTGAAGCATTTTGCAAAATAGCTTCCGCTGGCAAATGCCAGATACTGCGATATCTCCGTACAGGAAAAATCTGAATACAGGAGCATATTTCTGGCAGTCTGAAGCTTCTTCTCCATGATGTAATCTGAGATTGTCTGACCGACCTCCTTATGAAATAGTTTGCTCAGATAAGAGCGTTCCACTCCCACAAATTCTGCCACTTCCCGCACATCTATCCGCTCATGCAAATGGTCATATACGTAATCCATAGCCTTGACACAGTGTGGCGATATGACTGTTTTCTTCTTCACCCGGCGCATCCTTTTGGCATAATCCATGATTATCTGATTATGTATCTCTATGACCTGCTGCGTGGTCTGTGCTTTGTCCAGCTTATTAATATAGAAGTCACTGAGATTGTAGCTTTCCATCTCCTCCATGCCCTCTTCTATGCAAAATCTGGATATCATCGCCACAAGCACGATCTCGTGATATCTTCTGTTTCGGACTTTATCCTCCGACAATATTCCCCTGGCTGCCAGAACCTCGGCATCCTCCTCTCCTGCGAGGAGCATACCCGACAGTGCCTTCACATTGCCACTGCTGACAAGCTGATAGAAGTCAAGTTCACTGTCGTATGTCGGGTGCGCCAGTCCGTATTCTCTCTGTACAAACTGCTGTTTTACGATCTCGTTCGATATATTCATGGTCCATCCTCCTTTCTATTATATTACTATAGCATAATTATTATATTAATGACACATTTGTTGTATTTGCATAAAGCTGCAAATGCTACTATAAAGTCACAGAAAACGAAACTGATAAGCACTCCCGAACGGCAAATGAGTGCAATATATATTTTATTATTTCACAGGAGGTTAAAGATTATGAGAACTTTAGACGGATTCAAAAAAGGCGTAAATTTAGGTGGATGGCTTTCACAGGGACCACTTGACAAGGAGCATCTTGACACATTTATCACAGAAAAAGATATTGCAAGAATAGCATCTTGGGGACTTGACCATGTTCGTCTTCCTATCGATTACGATAATTTTGAAAATGAGGACGGAAGTGATAAGGAATACGGCTACGCTTACATCGATTCATGCATTGAGTGGTGCCGGAAGTACAAACTCAACATGGTCCTTGACCTGCACAAGACATATGGATATATATTTGACGACGAGGCTCATCTTCTTGAATTCTTCCATGAGAAACCTCTTCAGGATAGATTCTATGGAATATGGAGAAAGCTTATAGACAGATATGCAAAGGATGCAGACATAATAATGTTCGAGCCGTTGAACGAGGTCGTAAGTCCAACCGTTGTAAACGAGTGGAACGAAATATCAAGCAAATTCATCGAGATCATCCGAGCTAAAGCACCTACTGCCAAGATCCTGCTCGGTGGGGTTGGCTACAATGCTGTTACATCTATAAAACTTCTCCCTCATCACAACGATGAGAACATAGTTTACAATTTCCACTGTTACGAGCCAATGGTATTTACCCACCAGTCTGCTTACTGGGTAACAGGTATGCCTTCAGATTTCCATATCGAATATCCGGGGGATTTCAATGACTACATGGAGAAATCCCGCCAGATCGAAGGGTGTATGCATGGGGCCATCACCGAGAGTAGCCTTGGACTTAATTCCATCGGCCCTGATTTGTTCGAAAGAATGTTCCTCGACGGCATAAAAGCTGTTGAAGAAAGAGACGGATTTATGTACTGCGGCGAATATGGTGTTATAGATCAGGCACCACTTGATGGAACTCTGAACTGGTACAAAGATATCCATTCTGTATTTGAAAAGTACGGAATAGGCCGTGCAGCATGGAACTACAAGGAAAAGGACTACGGTCTTTGTGGCGAGCACTATGCCCCTATCATCAGCGAGCTTGTCAAATATATGTAATACATAAAACGAACCTTCCCAGTTATATAAACCAAGCCGGTTCTCACTCATAGAGAACCGGCTTTTTGTCACTCCTGTTATTGTATAAATAAAACTACAGGAGTGTTTTACCATGCAGAATTTATTATTTTGTTTTATATCCATGTTGTCCAGCGCCCGCCCTGGTTAGGAGCACCACGGTTTCTACCCCGCGGGTGAGTGGGAACATGTCCACAGGGGTCATCCTGATGACCTGGTAGCCGTTCTTTATCATATATTTCAAGTCGCGGGCAAGGCTCTCCGGGCCGCAGGATATATACACTACTCTCTTAGGTCCAAGGGTGATGACCGATGACATGAACTCCTCCGTGCTTCCAGATCTCGGAGGATCCATGAATACCACGTCTATGCTGTCCCCTTCCTCAGCGACATCCACCATAAATCTACCTGCATCGTTACTGTAAATGTCAACATTCTGTATCTTGTTCATCTTCACATTCACCCGGGCATCATGCACTGCTGCCTCATTCAGCTCCACGCCGATGACCTTCTTTGCCCGGTCGCTTGCAGCTATGCCTATGGTTCCTATACCGCAGTAGGCATCTATCACAGTCTCCTTCTTCTTGAGATCCGCGTACTTGATGGCTTTGCCATATAGAACCTCAGTCTGCTCCGGATTGACCTGATAGAAGCTGCCCGGCGATATACGGAAACGCTTTCCGCATAGGATATCCTCTATATAACCTTTACCGTAAACAACCTGATTCCTGTCGCCGATGACCATGCTGGTGTCCTTCATGTTGATATTCTGAACAACCGTTGTAATCTCCGGATGAGCCGTCACAAGTGCCTTTGCGAGATTCTTCTTGGACGGAAATACCGGCGACGCTGTAACTATGATCACCATGATCTGCCCGGTCTTTCTTCCAACTCTTATCTGCAAATGCCTGATAAGTCCGGTTCCTGTATCCTCGTTGTATATCTGGAGCTTGAACGACTTTATCAGTCCGGCAAATGTCCTGATGATGGCCGCAGCCTTCTCATCCTCCACATAACAGTTCTCGACTGGAAGTATATTGTGTGTTCCCTCCTCGTACACCCCGGAAATTATTTCTCCGCTCTTCATTCTCCTGAATGCCGCAGTGACCTTATTCCTGTAGTGATACGGATTCTCCATGCCTATTATCTTGTCCACAGGACCAAATACGCTGAGCAGGTCATCTATATACTTCTGTTTCTCAGCAAGCTGCTGCTCATATGGCATATCCACATACTGACAGCCACCGCACAGGTGGGATATAGGACATTTACTGTTCGGGTTGAGCTTATATTGTGATGAGTGTGCCTGTCGCGGTTTTCCCTGTACATTTTTACCTTTGCTTCCTGTTTTTATTTGTTTCTCTCCACCTGTTACATCGTACTTTCTGCTATGTGTCTGTCTTTTTCTTTCGTTTACGCTGCCACTCGTTTTATTTTTTTCTTCTCTGCGAGGTTTGCCCCCGTTTCTTCGCTCTGCCATCATTTTTATCGCTCCTATTCTCCAGTGAGAGTCACCTTGATCATATCGTGGTGAACCGCCTCAAGAAACTTTCCAAATATATCCTCCGTCCTGACCTTCATACTTGATGTGTTCACACACGGATGGCATCCAAGATACTCGCCCTTCATAACATCCTCGTCAACAAGCAGCTGCACATGATTCTCATGGTCATTCATGAGACCCATGATGCTGACCGCCCCCGGCCTGATATCCAGATACTTCTCCATATCCTCCGGCGATGCAAATGAAAGTCTCGCACTGCCTATCTGCGATGTGATCTCCTTTGTCTTGAACGGCTTGTCGCCCGGCATCATGAGCAGATAGAACTGTGTCTTCTGCCTATTGCACAGAAACAGATTCTTACAAATGGTTGCCCCAAGCACCGCATCTATCTCGCTGCAAACTTCCATTGTGTCTGCTGGTGCATGATCTGTGCGCCAATACTCTATGCCGTGATCATCAAGGAAATCATAAACTCTGATCTCCCTCTCAAGTCGTCCTTCATTTGTATCCGGTCTGCCTTTGTATAATTCCATTTGTGTGCCCTCCGTTGGTGGTTTATATATTTTCTCTCATGCATTTACGCGTAAATCATATCACGTTTCTTGTGGTGTTGCTATATAAAACAAGCAATATAAAATCAATATAAAACCATGCCTTCGAGAGTGTAAACACATATCTACAACCTATTGCCTTGCCTGAGATACTCAAGAAATCCCTCGCATCCCTGACACACATCCCTGTATGTCTCATCAAATCGTCCCGTATACCACGGATCTGCTATAGATTGTCCATGCCTTCCCGCGTAATCGAGCAGCAAATGTATCTTGTCCTGGTAGTCCGGACCGGTTATGCGCATTGTGTTCCTCACATTTGCTGTATCTGCGCAGAGCAGGTAATCATAATATTCATAATCCCGCCTTGTAACCTGTCTTGCCCGCTTGCCACTAAAGTCTGTATAAGCCGTCTTACCTATGCCATGCTCCCTCAGCACTTCCTTCGCCGGCGGATATATCGGATTGCCTTTTCCGCCCCAGATCTCCTCAGTGCTGGTGGCCGCAGAGGCTATCTCAAATTTATCTGCTATGCCGAGCTTTTCTACCATGTCCTTGAGGACGAACTCGGAGATGGGGGAACGGCATATATTGCCGTGGCAGATGAATAATACCCTAATCATAAATTTCTCCTGTTCTATCTCGCTATCGCTCGATGTCGCGACAGTCGCCAAATAGCCAATTATGCAAGCATATTGACATATTAGGCTCGTTGTTACGCGCAAAATGCCCTGTATTGCCGTGTTTTGCGTTGGTTTATCGACTTTTCCGGGCATCGTATTTTTATTTTCTAAAACTACACTTTTTGCAAAATACTTCAAAATGGTGCAATTCAAGGCAATGTGTAGTAGTCAAATCGTAGTCAGTTAAGGGGGTTCAGACTACTGACGGGGGTGTGCATTATTTAACGAAAGGGGACTGAGATAGGCATACTCTTGTATTATCGGCTATAAAACTAAAGCATCAATTTGGGTCTGTTGCTTTAATTTCAGTTACACAAACTGGAATTTATATTATTGAAGCCATATAGGTCCAACAATAAATATCCCCCAAAAGAAAACAGTAATAAGAACAAACGCTTCGGAAACACACCAATAGATTAACTGTGACCTTTTTGTTGTGAGAGGACGAATAAAGTAAATGACTATGACAAATAGCTGTAAAAGGATAAATAAAATGGTTTCCTCTACTACTGGAGAGAAGAAATAGTCAGCACTGCCTTTAGCAGCTGCCTTAAACATAAGCCACATATTAGCGGCTAAAAAAGCTGTAAATGAAAGTATCAGCTTAACAATTGTTTTTTTCATAATGCCACCATAAATTCTAATTTATTTATATAATAAAATCGAATCTTCTATTTATATATATTTTCTAAATGCCTTCTTCATCTTCATGCAGACATCCATAATATACTCAAACTGCTGTGGCCAGGCATTCTGATCATCAAACTTCACATCTTTTTCCACGATAATACGACTTGCCTTCCTCTCCGGCAATTCTCTCCAATCAAGTGCCAAGCCCATAGCAGACTCCACATCGTCTTTATGTGAATAAAGACCTTTAAAGAGTTCTTTATCATCATTTATGTATAATTCAACTCCAACTTTATTTCTCTTCTGAATTTGCGTAACACTGATGTGGCAAGCTGATGAGCCAATACTGAAATCCATCCAATGGTCTGTATTAGGTTTTCTCTTATTAAATGATTTTGCGAATTCAGTATTCTGAAAGGCATAATCATTGAATGCATTCCAATATTCAAGTCTCTGTTGCTGCGTTGGGTTTGTAAGCGTAGTTTTCTTAATCTCTTTTGTCCAATCATTCGGTCTTTCCACTACAGTGAATGATGGAGCAATATCAGAATCACCTATCTGGAAAAGCTTTATCTCACATAAGAAAAAACCAATCTTATCATCTGTATGATTATTAAGCCACTCAACTGCTGCCTTATGTTCTTCACGTGCGTGTTTCACAACCCATATAACCACATCTGCATCTTTACCAGATGCATAAGTAATTAATTTTCCAAGGTGGTCATGATCTGTATCTTCTAATTGATTCTCAATGATAATCTTTCTATCTGTTCCTGTTTCAGATGCATAGATATCAACATTAAAGTCTCCAACAGAGGACTCTGTCTCATCAACCGTAATATCAAGACCAACAGCATCTGCAAGTAATTCAACATTCTCTGCCACCCAAGGAGTAAAATTCAAAGCTTCATGTGGCCATATACTTCTCAAATCAGTAATTTCTTTTAATGTACCAAGGTTAATCATAGCCTTTTATCCCTCCACTCAAAAAGCACCCAGAACTCGCCCGGATGCTAACAATAGTCTATAATATCAATACGGGATGAATTCTCTGTTTTACAATGCTTTACCTTTCAAAAATAAATATTAAATGATTAAATTTTATTATAGCATCCAAGTTCTTCTTTTACCAGCCAAAAAGACACCCAAGCCGTATAGCCTGAGTGTCCTCAAAATCTCTTCCTTATTATATATTATATTATCATACCACCTTGAACATATTCTGTTTCAAAGGTTTATCATCCGTATCCGAAATTCCCATCTCCTTTCTGGCATTTTCCAATCCTTGCATCTTATGAAGTTCCTTTTCTGCATCCTCAAGTCCTACATGGGTATACACATTGAGCGTCACAGCTATATCCGAATGTCCCATCAAATACTGCAGTGTTTTAGGATTCATGCCGGACTTTGCCATATTGGAACAATATGTATGTCTACAAACGTGAGGAGTAATATTTGGCATCTGAACCTTATAAATTTCATTATACCTGCTGACCATATGATTGAATCTGTGTTCCCAATGCATGGCTACAAGCGGCATTCCATCCTTGTCCAGAAAAAGGAATCCCGTGTAACCGTCTACCACTTTTTCAACCTTATAATCTGGTCTATCCTCAATAATTGCTCGAAACATCTCTGTCCTTCATTTGTCATTGGAATAACCCTTGTTCCGGCATTTGTTTTTGTTGGCTCAATTACATACTCTCTTTTGGAAGTCCTTTGTAGCTGATGGCAGATACCGGGAAGTACACATGGTACTTGGGTCTTGCAGGCTTTCCGTCTTTTGCAACCATGTGATGCCTGCTTGGTACAAGAATGAAGTCGATACTTCCGAACATTTCCTTCATCTTCTCTTCCGTTATCCAGTCCTTGGGATCTTCGCTATGGTCATTGTCTATATCCATCGGGATAACATCCGATTCAAGGAAGTTCTGTTCGTTACGGTAGTTGTTGGTGTATGTAGCGCATACATGATCCCTTGCCACGGCAGTCTCCATATCCTTCGGACACTTAACCTCTGCCTTATTGGGATAGGAGCAGTTCGCTGCATTACCAACGCAGTCGGCAGTAAATATTGTCATCTGCATTTAGGTATCCTCCTTGTTAAAGTATTTAATTGTCATCTGCTTACGCTCTGCGTAGACTATCTCTTTCTGCATCCCGGCTGTCGGCTCACCGAACACCCACAATTCCTTACAATGGGAAAGAACAGCAATATCCATAAACATCGCCAGTTCCCTCTCGGTCTCTTCCGACATGAACTGTGGAAACAACAGATGTGGTGCTATCGGAATAGCGCCCTGGTCGACTGCCATCCGGCAGTAACCTCTCGCACGTCTTACGTTGTTTTCCACATCTCCGCTGTAAGCAGAACAGATATAAACCATTGGTCTGTACTTACCCTTATCAGCCAGAGCGTGATATGGTGTCGGGTCGGCATAGCCTTCTGGGTTCTTATATTCGAGCATTCTGTCCGCTCCTTTCATGTGTGATAGGGATGTCTATCCCTCCACTTTCCCACAGACAGCTTTTTTCATTTTGGGCGGGGTATTTTTTCAAGAAATAAAAAAAATGACCTTGAGGAGAACCCTCAAGGCCGTGTGAATCGTTTCATATTATTTTTTATCTTCTTTTGCTTTCAAGGCTTTTCTGATTTTCAAAGCCTCTTTATAATACTTTTCTTCATAATCAGTATGTTGTTTCTCTGCCCATTCCTCTGCATAGTCCAACAGGAAATGCTCTATACATGATAGCATTCTATGATGGGCTCCAAGAAATGAATCTTCCATATTGCGTTTCTTTATCTGTAATGACTTATGGTTTCCATCCTCATTTAATAATAATGATGTACAGATGTCGGATATTTCTACTTCTTTTTCTGCACGTTCCGACCCACGAATCTGTTTATCAATATCATTCATTTCTATAATTCGACTGGCATAACTGAACCAGGACATCGGTATCGCATAATAACTGTCTCCACATAATAAATCAGACCACCACGATGTATAAGAAAAGACATTCTCCTCATCAGAATCGCCATCGCCTTCCGGCATATTTTCAACAAGGCAGTTTACGGCATCTTCGGACAGACCAGTCTTCTGGCATATGTCAGCAACCTCAAGATCAGATGACATTATCTCGGACTTTCCATATAAATAATCGAGGGAACAATCCAAGATAACGCTGTATGCATACATATACTGACTCGGCACCTTCCAAGCCTCATCATATTTATCCTGCGTTAAATGATTCTGAATGTTCCTTCTTATTGCCTCAACTTCTTCAAAAGGATTAGTATACTCTTTGTGTTCACGTATCTTTACTATTTCACGGCATCTTTTATTACTGTAGATGGCATTTGCAAGAGTTCCTGTATCTCCCATCTGCCTTGCGTCAGCAACGGTCAGCAGTCTTTTACCAAATGTATTATACTTTTCGGCTTTCTTGGACATTATCTCACCTCATAAACGAATTACTATTCGTTATAAATATATTCATCGTCTTATAACGGTTAGTATTACGAACTGTTATTCTTTACTTTAGAATAGCACGGATGTATGATTTATACAACAAGAAAACAAATATTTTCATTCCAAAGGAGAAAACAATTATGAACACTACAGCAAACCAAATAGCAAAGATTATCTCTACACCTAACCCTTCAGCACCTATCACAACTCACGCTCTGGCAGAACTTGGTAACGGCAGTATGCAGAACGGTCTCCGAAGAATCGTTAGCTACTTCGCAGCCGAGTCAGCATCCAACTTAAGGCTTGGAAGAATACAGGGTGGCCTTGTCGGTGTAATCGGCATTGCTGCCGTAGCCGGAGGAATTGCTTTCATATACCATGAAACACAGAAAAAGCAGTTAGAAACCGAGGGCAAGGTTATCCTTAACACCCTTCAGAAGTCCGCAAACAAAAACACAGTAATAGTAGAAGAAACTCCCTCCGATGATGTGACCGAAGAGTCTGATACCGATAACAACACTCCTTCCGAAAAATAGTCTCCTTTCCATATACACCTCCTTTCAGGGTGCGAATCCGTAACAGGGTTCGCTCTTTTTTATAAAAATAGCCCCGAGTTCACTCCCCGGGGTCATGTGTTGTTTCATATTATTTTGTAAGTTCTTTGATTTCCTTCAATGTCTGGTTGCAAGCCTCCATCTGTTTTTCCAGCAACGAAATCTTCTCGACTAATAACTGTGATACACCTACCGGCTCAGCAGTTTCTTCTTTTTCAGTAGTTGGAAGATTAGCTATAGTATATGCTATTATGGCTCTGTAGGTTGTCGTAACAGGCTTATTTATCGCTGCTGCAATGGTTTTCAATCTATCATTAGACTCGCTTTTTATAGTAACTTTTCTCTGTATGGTTTCATTCTCCTCGCCGCTTTCAATGTAATCGATCAAATCTTCCGGGCTTCCTTTAAACCGATCAATAGCATCATTGAAGATAAAGGCATCGCGGGTCTGATAAGCATTAGTTGTCGGGTACCACCTCTCCCTTAACACCTTTGCCTGTTCATCACTTTTTTTATCAACCAATACATTAATCTGCATCTTCATCTCCTCCTTTATTATCTGTAGCCAATATACTTTCTAGCTCATTATAAATCCTCATTACTGTTTGTTTTTGTTTATCTGTGAGTTCATCAAACCGCTTGTGTTTTACACAAATTTCGTACCATGCCGTTCCCTCGATACCCCCACAATTCCCACAAGTCCGTGGCGAGATGACCTTAAAAGGATACATTCTTGGTGCGTAGTCCCAGCCTTCAGCGAATCCCTCTTCCGGGGTTAGCCAAGCCTCCGATCCACAAATTTCGCAAATATGATGCAATTTAACATCAGAATATTCCTTATCACTATCTTTTGATGGAAGCGGCAGTTTCGTTTCATTAAGAATAACTTTCAAATCATCAAGCCTCCTCAAATAATACATTATGTTTAATACCTTGTATAGCATCTTCAAGTCGCAAACTCCCAACAACCACCCCAAAGATATATGGAGCCAAGGATTCTAATAATTCTGGGATCGCCGCCGTAATAAAATCTGCAAGTTCTAACGGGGCAATTTCTATAGATAAAGAATAATCTGCAACAATCGTAGCTGTGATGTCGTATTCATCTGTTATATAAAACCGTGGCTGGATCAGATAACTTGAACCATAAACACGGCCATCCGCACCATCTTGATTTTTAGGCCACACATGAGAGTTAATGAAGTTAATCAATTTATATGCTTCAGCAAGATATTTCGAATCTGCCACAACAGATGGACCAGGCTCGGCATAATATACTCTGCCTTCAAAGGCTGTAAGATGCCAATAAATACAAGCCTCAATTCTCTCGGATGGGCTGTTGGGGTATCCACCAAAAGACATAGTCGTTCTCGATACCTCTTCGCACTCATCTTCTATATGACAGTATATCCATCCTGCGATCTAGTTCCAATTCTGCGAATGTTAGGAATAAGCCCAGCTGATACTTCTTCAAAGAACTTTCTGCACATCCTCGGTGAAACTGGATCTTTATCAAAAAGCCATGCTGGGGTAAATGATATCCCAGTAGGTGCATTTACCACTTTCCTCTTTAAGGTATTCTCATAATAATCGTATTCTGTCTGATTCAATTTCATATTCAATTCCTTTCTGGGTAAATCCGCTTTACCCCGCGCTGTGTAGTTTTAGTGGTTCTGATTGTTTTCCGGCAAACAATATTATTCATGTATTGTGCTATTCAGCCCATTCGTTCTGTACGGCACATCCAATAAGGAATATACCATCGTTCTATGCGGCTGTCAACCCTATTTTAGAACGATTTTAATTTTTTTCCCCGCCCAAATCCCACATCTCTGTCCATAGGAAAGTGAAAGGAAAAATCCACTACAACTTTTCAAAAAAATCCCGCCCAAAATCGGAAAGGATGTCCATAGGAAAGTGAAGGGATAAGAACAAACCTTTCAGGAAGGCGGTGCGAATCATGGCAGACAAGACAATGGACGCTTACGAAGAGCGTGATGCTGAACTCGATGAAGAGCTGGCTGAAGTGCTTATCGCAATAAGCGTCATATCAAAAAGGCTTGTCTAATTTCAACTGATTTTCGTAACCATATAATATCTCCCTTATATCTACTCTACTCCAACAAAAATGGCCTCCCTTACTACTATTATTTAAAGGATAATGAATTCCGTCACACTTCCCAAGCAAAGTTAAATCCTTTGGACGATTTCTCCTCGAGCTCTCATAAATATGCATTTTGTATCTATTACCTGTTTTTCCTATATGAAAGCATACTCTTTTCGATGTACGAAGAACATCTATACTTTCGGGTTTATCTTTAGTTAAGAAAAAGTATACATCTGCTACTTCATCAGCCACTCCATTTACATTCCAATCCCTCAAATATATTTTGTTCACATAAAACAAAGCATACCAACCAAGATATTTTTCATAACTCTCTATTTTCTCTTTAATTTGAAAAAAATATACATCTCCCTCTTCCCATCCCAAGACATATGGTTTATGAACAGGAATTTTTTTATATTCCGGCATCGTCTCTTCTAACTGCACTTTCAACTTGTCCAATACCTTACTTCTCTCATACCTAATTCTTTCTGTTTGCCAACGTTGTGATATTCTATCTTCTTCTATCAACTGAAGTGCTATTGTTTTAATTTTCTCTGTCAATCTTCCCTTTTTCCACAACGTATCTGCCAGACCAAAATAAAAATCATATTTGCAGTCGATATCCTCCATGTCCTCCTGATATTCTGATAATATTTCCTTCAGAGCAACTTCATCACTTTTCCCCGACTTAAGTTTTGCAATATAATCTTCTTTCACATCTGCACTTATGTCATTTTGATAAATGCCTACTCCCCATGTTCCCATCAAATCTCTCCTTAACAAAATATTTTTTGTTTTCAATTTACATTATATCGGCCAAGGCATATTTTTACCAGTCAAAAAGGCACCCAAGCTATATGCCTGAGTGCCACCAGTTTCCACCAATATTCTATTATCAAATCACCTTGAACATATTCTGTTTCAAAGGCTTATCATCCTTGTCCGAAATCCCCACCTCTTTTCTTGCATTTTCTAACCCCTGCATTTTCTGAAGTTCCTTTTCGGCATCTTCAAGTCCAACGTGGGTGTAAACATTAAGTGTCACGGCAATATCCGAATGCCCCATGAGGTACTGCAATGTCTTAGGATTCATGCCTGATTTCGCCATGTTGGAGCAATATGTATGACGGCATACATGGGGTGTGATATTTGGCATCTGTACCTTATAAATCTCGTTGTACCTGCCCACCATACTGTTAAATCTGTGTTCCCAGTGCATGGCAACCATCGGCATTCCGTTCTTATCCAGAAAAAGAAATCCAGTGTATCCGCCTACCACTTTCTCCACTTTATATTCTGGTCTATCTTGAATGATTGCTCGAAACATTTCTGTAACTTCTTTTGTCATTGGAATTACCCATGTTCCGGCATTCGTCTTTGTCGGCTCAATCACATACTCCGTAGCTCTATCTGCCAAACACCTTGACATCACCGAGCAGTTTAAGGTTTCCATTATCCACGAGAATTGCGCCAGCTCGCACAGCGGTTGCGTACACGGTTTTACCACGTTCAGCAAGTACCCGTTGTATCGACTCATCCTGTTCCAAAGTCCCCTCATAGTGAACTTCCAAATAAAAATCATTCAGATAAGGAAGCCCCTCATAATACTTAAATTCGGGGTAATCATCATCGGGAGACAAATGGTACTCTGCTAACTGAATGACAGCACCGGCACTATAGCCCATCAGAATCCCATCATGTTGCATCAAAACATCATACAAATCGAACTCTTTGATTCGATCCATCATTCTGTCCGGCAACCCACCAAGGAAATAAACAATGTCTGCGCTTTTGATTTTTTGAGTTGCAGATTCCTTTGTGTCGGTAAAATAATTGATAAAGTTAATGTTTTCTTCCGGGATGCCATAAGTAGTAAAGCCTCCAACAATCCCATCGTGATATTTGCCACATTCCTTGCTATACAAATCATTCCAATCCGACAAGGATTTTACACGGTTGTCTCTAAAGGAGAACGCTACGACCGCAACAGAATGATTTGGCTGTATGTAGTTTTTCAATTCGTCATAGAGCCAAGGCGCATCTATGTCAAATCCTTCAAGTAAAATGTTAATCATTGATTTATCTCCTTTGCTTGTATTTGTGCTTTTTCCAGTACATCTGCAAAGCGCTGTATCGGCTCCGCAAGCGTCTCAGCGTAGTCGAATGTCTCTTTATCGTCTCGATATTCCAACGGACTTCTGCGAACTATCAACGCATATCTAAGGGCTGCATAAGAAATAATTCTCTCGGCATATGCTATGCTGGGAGAAAAGTTCAACTTTTTGTGTCCAAGGTATTGACATAGCTCCAAGCAATATTCAGCTAAAATACAGTAACTATGTGGCTTTCAGCCACTTTTACGGCTATGCCGTGAATAATATAGGTAAATGTATGTTTTTCTAATTATTTGCGTTTGTTTTTTCCACTTCTAAAAGCAGGAATCATATTAGGCGGACACCATATTCAGTTAATACCGATACTGCATGTATAATACCATCAAAAGTCCGAGTATACGCTCAATAACTCCGTCCCCAATGGTTTTTAATTTGTTTACGCAAACCATTCCTTCATAACGTCAAATATTCTCACAAGCTCCTTCTCCTCTATCACATACGGAACCATGGAATACATGTATGAAAGGAAAGGTCTTGAAAAAACTCCTCTTTCGTAGGCAAACTGCTGGAAGCCCTCAAGCGTCTTCGGGTCATAGACCTCCACGCATGTGCAGCCGCCCATGATGCGGACCTCCTTTATGCGAGGGTCTGTAAAGTCTGCCATCTCGCGTCTGGAGATTTCCTCTATACGCTTGATTTTGCTCATGTAGTCATCGCGTTCAAAAATCTCGATGCCCTTCAGAGCTACCGCACACGCCAATGCATTTCCCATAAACGTCGGTCCATGCATCAGGGCATGTCTGTCATTGTCACTGTAAAATGCATTGAATACCTTGTGATTGGCTACAGTGACGGCGTGTCCGATATAGCCTCCGGTGAGAGCCTTGCCAAGCACCAGAATATCCGGCAGCACAAGGTCAGCCACAAATCTGTTGCCTGTCCTTCCAAAGCCTGTCGCCACCTCGTCAAATATCAGAAGCACATCGTACTCATCGCACAGCTCCCTAGCCCTCTTAAGGAAGGATATATCATACATTCTCATGCCTCCGGCACCCTGCAAAAGCGGCTCGACGATAAAGCAGTTGAGCTCATCATGGTATTTTTCAAACGCCTCCTCAAGTGCCTGAATTTCCGTCGGGATATGTACCACTCCTGATTTGCTCTCAAATGCGAAATGGTAATCCTCATCGTCACCGACCTCCATAGCCTTAAAGGTGTCGCCATGATAAGCATGCTCTAAGGCAAGCACCAGCGGACGCTTCCTCCCCTGATTCGTGTTGTACTGCAATGCCATCTTGAGGGATACCTCCACCGCCACGCTTCCCGAATCTGAGAAAAAGCAATAGTCCAGATCACCCGGCAGAAATTCCTCCAGTTTTTTAGATAATCTCTGAACCGGGTCATGTGTGAGCCCACCAAGCATCACATGGCAGAAGTGGTCTGCCTGCTCCTTTATAGCCTCAGTCAGCTCCGGGTGCTTGTAGCCATGAATCATGCACCACCATGAGGATACAGAGTCTATAAGCTTCTGATCCTCCGTGTAAAGATATACACCCTCCGCATCTATTATCTTGTACGGTGCCTTCATTGTCTTCATCTGTTCATATGGATACCAAATCATGTTGTACTCCTTTATATTAATTATGTCGGGGCAAAAGGTATTTTGCCCACAATGATATCGGATTGCTTCATGCTTTGCGCTCCCGCAATCCTCGAAGCTTATTCATAAAGCCCTAAAAGCTTCTCCACCTCAATGTCAAGCTGTGTGTCCCCCTTCTTAACCTTCGCAAGGGTTGGCAGCCCGGTCATATACTCGCACATAAATATGTTGTCATCCTCCATGACATTTCCCGGATGATAATTGTTAAATATTATTCCCTTCACTGGCAGGTCATGTGTCTTCATGTATTCAACCGTGAGCACAACGCTGTTTATTGTGCCAAGTCCGGCATCCGCAACAATTATGCAGGACAAGCCCAGCTCCTTTATGACATCCTCAAGCTGTATTTTTGCCTCGTCAAAGCATATAGGACAGAGTATTCCGCCGCTGCCCTCCATCGTGACATAGTCGTATTTTTCACAGACCTTTTTATATCCCTCTTTGACAACGGACAGCTCCACCGGATGCCCCTCTATGCGTGAAGCCAGATGCGGGGAATATGCATTTTCATACACATAAGGACACATCTCGTCAAGTGGCTGCTCTATCCCTGCCGTCTGCCTGACAAAAAGTGCATCCCCCGGTATAAGAGTGCCATCCTCCCTCCTGTCATTTCCGCTCATTGCTGCCTTATAATATGCCGCCGATTTCCCGGCATCCGCAATTTTCTTTACAATCAACCCCGCAACATACGTCTTCCCGATATCGGTCCCCGTACCGGTTATAAATATAGATTTAGCCATCTTAATTACCCTCTCTGTTGTTCATTCCTTAAATAAATACTACTTCCAATACTCCGGCGTCACATCGCGTCCCATGCTTTCAAGCAGCTCCCTGTCACTTCTGATTGTCGCACAGGATGCGGTTGTGAGCATGTTTCCGGTTATTGTCGCCGATGCACCTGACTTGAACGCAAGCTCTCCATCATTGGTGAGCAGTGCACGTCCAGCCGCAAGTCTGATGTCCGCCTTCGGATTTATGTATCTGAAAAAAGCGATTGTACGCAATATTTCCGGCTCACTCAGTCTTTCAAGCCCATCAAGCGGTGTGCCCGGTATCGGCATGAGTGCATTTATCGGTATAGAATCCACGCCGACCTCGGAAAGGCTCACTGCCATGTCAAGTCTGTCCTCCCATGTTTCGCCCATTCCGATTATTCCGCCTGAGCATGCATACATTCCCTCAGCCTTCACCTTTTTGAGTGTCTCAATCTTCATATCGTAGGTATGTGTCGTGCATATATTAGGGAAATTTCTTTTGGAAGTCTCGATGTTGTGATGATAGCTTGTAACTCCCGCCTCATGAAGCCTGTGAAGCTGCTCCGTCGTCAAAAAGCCCATCGAAGCACACAAATCTATCTTGCACTCCCTTTTCATCGTCTCATAAGCGTGTATAGCCTTTTCAAACTCCTCGCCGGTCAGTGCCCTTCCCGCAGTCACAATCGAAAATCTGTCCACACCCTCACTCTCATTCATCTTACACGCCTCAAGGATCTTCTCCTCAGGAAGGAAATCATAGACCTCACAATTCGTGTGATGATGAGCCGACTGTGCACAATATTTGCAGTCCTCCGGGCATCTTCCGCTTCGCCCATTTATGATTGAACAGAGGTCTGCCTTGTCCCCGACAAACTTCTCCCTTATCATATCCGCACCCTTGCACAGCTCATCCAGATCACAGTTCAGGAAAAATGACAAATCATCCTCCCTCGTGATTCTCCTTCCTCCGATAATCTCCTCAGCTAATTTAATTGCATCCATGTCATGCCTCCCATTTTCATTATAGTAACAATATTCAACGGCTGTATTTCAGCCTCTTATGTGAAACCATCGCCTCAAGTCCCAGCACAGGCTTGATACGCTTTGCAAGCACTGCTGCTAATATGCTAAGTGCTATGTCGCCCGGCACTGCCAGAATAAAGCAGTACAAAAATAACGGCCACACAGCAATCGGCGTGTTAATCACAAAATTGCAGATTATGTAGTAATAAATCATTCCTATTGCATAGACGAAGAACAGCCCTGCAAAATTCGCCACAAGATAATTTCCCACATTCTTTTTCTTCATGTGCTCTGCTATGTACCCTGTTACAAATGTACCCACAATAAATCCTATAATGTACCCGAAGCTCGGCTTAAATATGTACCACAGACCGCCACCCTCCGCAAAAATTGGCAGTCCGATAAGCCCGAGCAGCATATAAAAAGTAACTGCCATCGCACCAAGCTTAGGTCCTAACAAAAGCCCCGCCATCATCGTGAATAAATACTGAAGCGTAAATGGCACAACAGGAATCGGTATCTTGATAAATGCCCCAACGGCAATAAGTGCCGTAAAAAGGCCGCAATATACCAGTGTTTTTGTTTTTGATGTCATAATTGTCAACCTCCGTTATCCTTATGGTTAACAATCATAATAAAAAAAAGAGCCCCTGTCAAGGGGCAAGTGTTTATTACCTTTTGTAAATGAAGTTAGTACTACTCCAATTTTATATTTTTTTGCATACTTACATATTTTTGCAATTCTTATATCATCATCGGAAATACTTTTTTCATGCGACATAGGCAAATTATATCCTGTAATAAAGCATTCCGGCAATAAAAGAATATCTGCATGGTTTTCCGAAGACTCTTCCATTGCCATAATGATAGTTTCAATATTCTTATCTATTTGAGCATTAATGGAACGTTTTTGTAGTATGGCAACCTTGAACATTCACTTTCCCTCCTATAGATAATTCAAAATGTCAGATAAGTTATTAACTTCAATATCGGCTTTTTCACTCTCGTCCATTACAGTCCACAAACTTCCAAATCCCTGTTTTATCCATATCGTTTTCATTCCTAACTGTTTTGCTGGTACAATATCATTATCAATGCGGTCACCAATCATTACAGCATTTTCCGGCTTACAGCCACTTCTTTCCAAAGCAATTTCAAATATACGTCTGTCCGGTTTTGAAACACCTTCTTCTGCTGATGCAATGACTAAATCAATATATTTTCGCACTCCGAGATTTTCTAATCTTTCAGAAGTTCCTAATGGTTGGTTTGCGATTATACCAATTTCATAATTTCTGCTTAACCTTTTCAGGCAATCTTCAGAATCTGTATACAGCTTTTCATATTGTGATTCCCATTTAGGTAGTTCTATCCCCAATTGTTTTGCTATCTCTAAATCACCTTTTTTATTTCTCCTGTATAATGATATCGCATGTTCATAAATTTGTTGCGGAGTTATACCAGATAATTCAGCTATTTTTTTCATCCTATCTTCATAAACGCTACTTTCATCAACCAGCGTCGAACCAACATCAAAAAATAACCATTTTATTTCATCCTTCTTAGGCAAAAATCCTCTTTGTCTCGCTTCTTCTAGCAGTCTTGGTTGAATTTCCGGATATGTCCAATTAAGCGGTAGTTCATTCATAATTGCTATTTTCTCTATCTCACTATGTAAATCTTTTTCAAACGTATGTATCTCCGCGAAAAATAACTTTCCAAAGGTTTCTTTCCCATCAAAGTTGTCTGGCGCCGTCACAGAATAAATACATATCGGATTTATCTCAAAATTAATGGCTCCTGTTTCCTCATACAATTCTCTCTTTGCTGTTTCAAGAATATCCTCACCTTGTTCTCTATGTCCTCCCGGCACTTCCCATGTACTTCTTTCTCTATGCTTGCAGAATACCCATTTTCCATTATGTTTTGCAATAATAACTGCAAACTTTAGCATTGAATCATCAATGCTATCATAAAAATTCACTTTGGTCATATAATGCTCCTTATTAAATTTCTTCTATTTATCATTTATTGTTCCCACAAATAGAGCCAAACCAGAGCCATTTGGTAAAACAAATGCCGGAAACCCGCATAAATACAGGCTTTCGGCATTTCTGTCCGTTATTCAAACTCTTCTTTGTAAAGTTGTTGTGTGGTGTAATGTATTGATTTTGGTGGTGAAAATCCAGGAGTTTTGTCCAGATTGTACCTGTTGCGTGGATTTTTAGGTGATTATATTGTCATTTTGTTGTCAGTAGAATAATTTGTCACTTCACAAGTAAATCTTTAATGCAATTATACCCATTTTATTTTTTCAAACACGAATGATATTGCATTTGATATAATTTTTCAAATTCTTCCAATATTAATCTAGTTGCATTTTTTACATTTTGACTTTTGCTTGCTTTTCCAAAATAAATATTTGCCAAACGCGATTCAAATGAATCACCTTTTACATTTTTTCTAAAATAATGTGGAAAACCATATTCAATAATGCACCTCCCATTCATTTCTCCAAATTCGAATCTATACTGTGCTTGAACCTGCCTAAGTATTAGTACATCATGATATGATGGATCAGAAATGTATTCTACGTTCTCTAATGTTTCCCCTTTTTCACTGTTAATTATAATATTTTTTACGCTTCCATTCATCCATTTTGCTGAATCAGGCAGTGGTTGTTTTGATTCCCTATCTGGCCCTATTTCTATATTTTTCACTGCTTCAAATTCTAAAAATCCATTTGGACTGTTATTAGCTATTGACAACATAAACATAAATCGCTGATTATTATTGAATTCTTTAGCAGATAACTCCGTTGCATAATCAGAAGTTGCTACTGCACCTTTGTCCTTCAAAAGTTTCACTACATCCTTAACAACTTTTCGATTAATTACTTCTGTTTCAGATGATGTGAATTCATTTCTAAATGTAATTTCTTTGGTTTTTTCATCTTTTACAATTTCAACTCTTCCTGAAAATTTACTCTCACAATTTGCCCAATCTTTCGTGATATCCTCTCGTAAAATTTCGTATTCAAGAACAAGATTATTTTCAGAATTCATTGTAAATTGCATATCCGTATTAACAGTATAATTACTTGAATCATCTATTATTTTTTGAGGTTCAATCAAAGAAAGTGGCACTATATCATTTAAATTCTCATTTGTCGATGATTCAATTTTTGAGGTGCGAAATTTCACACTATCTTCTTTCGTCTTTTGAAACTCTTGTAATTTTTCAAACTCTTTAGGACTTATAATTGAAAGTGTAAGAAGCGGTATTGACATTTGTTTAGAATTGTCGCCCATGAATACTCCACGTTCTGCTAAAATCCCTTTTAAATCAGACTCACTTATACATGATTTGCTTAACAAAGGTTTTAATTTTTCACCAACCGGAAGCAATGTTTTTATATTTATTTCCTCCATTATTAAATCACCTCATCTCTGAAATCTGGTTTATACGTTATAACCTCAATATTTTTTACAAAATCAGCATTTTCAAAAGAACTTTTTGCCATTAAAACAACTTCCTTATGTTCAAACGAGTTATAATCTGGAAATGCTATTGTAACCTTTGCAGTCCATGTACTAGTTAGTTCCTGTGCTAATCCTATTAAGCGTTCTAAATACTCTTTACAAAAAGCTTCAGCAACACCAATAAACAATCTTTTTTCGTCACCATTGCTAATTGCTAACGGAATAACATTTGAGTTAATATACTCATATGGCATTTCTTTTCCTCTATATACGCGTTGTAGGCTAGAATTATTCAACCCCGTGTCAATATAAAAAAACTCAACGTTTTCTTTACCATATTTTGAATGAGCATAAGATAACAACTGATATAAGAATTGTGCTCTTTTGTTGTCTACCAATGCTATTGTTTCATACACACATTCTTGATTCATATAAAAATTTCCTATTTTGTCTATAACACTTTCATTTTCTCTCCCATCTTCACGACTTCTGTCAATCCAGAATATTAATCCCGATATAACCTTCTTATCTGTATTAGGTATCTTTTTCTTTGCTAATTCGCATGCTGGATAGCACTCCATCGCATATGCCAAATCTAATACAAATTCTTTAAATTTACTTTTTATTCCGCTATCTGTTACTGGATATCCATCTCTACATTTAACGCTTACCAAAACATCTTGCTTAGTGGCATCTCTTAATTGAGATTTATATGTATAGACATAATCAATTCCATGCTTTTGAGACTCTTTAGAATTTTCCCTTTTATGTTTTTCTTTATGTACACATGGTACCGTCACCCCACTATTTGCATTATTCCATCCCATCATATCAAGAATATTTTTTACAATTTGTTCTCCGTATTCACCAGAGCTTTTCGCTTTTTCACCACCAGCCATTATATTTGCTCCTCCTAATCTTCATCATTATAATATATTTTATAATACTTTTTTTTCTTTTCCTTATCGTAACCTTTCTCAATCAAATTATTAATATCATCTACAGTATCATTAAATTTAATCTCCACATTATCATCTAATCTTATACTCTTCTTTATTGTTTTCTTAATTTTAGTTACAGCATTCGACGATATACTAAATTTATTATCTATCTCATATGAATCTAAATATACTTTAAACTTATCTGATTCTTCTTTATTATTAAATACTTTTTCTGAAAATTTTTCCAAATCAAATTCATCATTATTTTCGAAATACTCTACAGAATTGTTTATAAATTCCAATTTCTTTTTTGGTTCTAAATCTTCATTTTTAGCAATATATCTTTTACATGATTTCAATGTCTTTGATGTATTGGCATATTCATTTTTTTCTTCCTCAATCATCAAAAAAAGTTTTTTCCAATACATGGCATCATTAACATTTTTATCTACAACACATACTTTATAATTTGAATCTGATGAATTAAATATAAGACATCCTTTATCCAATTTCTTAGGATTAATACCCTGTTGGCATTCAATATCATATCCATTTTCAGTACTATTAACTTGCAAATAATAATCTTTAGATTCTGATTTATAAATTCCTACAGCATCAGTGACATTATCATCTATTATGCAGTTTTGTAAATATACTATACACAATTCTCCTGCTTTTATGTTAGGATGCACTGACACTTCATACAGGTGCTTAGCAATATTTACAGATTGCTCATAAAACTGATCTGAATTATCAAATATGTGTTTTACATAATTATATATTTCATTCATTGCTATATCTGTCTCATGTACAAACCTGTATGTTATATCAAATTTAAATGTTGAAAAAAAGAATTGTTTCAGATACTGATTTGTTACTTTATTATTAGTATCACATATTTCTGTTGATAAATCTAGCGATTCACCTTTTACTTTATTTCCTACATTATGAATAATCATATTTTTTATGTTTACACTTGAAAAATCCTGCATGTCATCACCACTTTCTATCCAAAATGTATTATTACTTTTCTATGCCATCATTCTTTTCTCCGTTTCATGAACAATCACATACTTTGTATCTTCTTTTTCTTGTTCTAATTGTGTCCTTGCAAACTCCGCAATCGGTTCCGCAACAGCCAATGCTAAGCGTACCGGCACTGCATTACCTATCTGCTTATACACCAAATCAAGTTTGGCATTATCATTTCTGTTACTTGTTCCTCTGCTAAATTCATACCAATCCGGAAATGTCTGAATTCTTGCTATTTCCTTCACTGATAGGCGCCGATTATTCTCTTCCCCATCACTAAAGACATATCTATCCTTGCCAACATGTTCCATAGGTGCTCCTGCTGGATGGATCGGTGCTTGTCTACCTGATGCCTGAATCGTAAAACTTGGTTGTGACCATAGTTTTTTTCGATTACGCGACATAAAAATAGTAGAATACGAGCCTGTAAAATAATCTCCCGGATCATCCTCTAAATCACCAATAGCATCACGAAGTGTTACCACCTCTTTCAATCCATCAATACCATACCCATGTGTAGGTTCCGGATGAACATATTCAAAGTCTATATCATTCCTGACACCAACCAAAATTACTCGTTCTCTTATCTGTGGCACACCATATTCTGCCGAGTTTAAAAGCTTGTGATATATTGTATATCCTGCTGCTGCAAAGTCCTGAACAATCTGCTTGAAAACCTCACCCTTTCCAAGAGTCATCATTCCTTTTACATTCTCAGCCACAAAAATTTTTGGTTTGCTCTGCATCAGGCAACGAATAAAATGTAAGTATAAAAAGTTTCTCTTATCATCAACCAATCTCGGTCCAGCCTCTGAAAAGCCCGGGCAAGGGAAACCGCCTAATACAATATCTGCCTTGGGAAACTCCTTTATTTTTCTTATATCACTCTTATCCATGTATATATACTTACCTGCATTCTGTGCATAGGTTTCTCTTGCTTCATCAAATATATCGTTTACATAAATCGTATTGAATACATTATTATTGATATTTTCATCAAAGACCTTTTTGTCGGCAAATGCTACTTCCATAACTTCTTCGCCCATAACTGCTTTTAGGCCTGCTAATTCAAAGCCCAAATCCAGACCACCGCATCCCGAAAATAGCGACAGCAGGTTCCATTTATTTGGATCATAGTTGAGCTTATCAAACTCAATGTCTTCACTACAATCTGCAAATGCCTGTCTTTCTTCTTCAATTTTTTTATTCAGAAGTTCTTTTACTTCATCAACTTTATAATCTGGAGCTGGTTTAAATTTACCACGCCCTCTTTCCTCTAAAATAACAGCCATGTTATCACCTCTATACTATTTTATCGGTTCCCGAATTATTCTCATCAATATCATCTGTTGTTCTGATATTTAATTTCCGCATATAATGAATAAGTCTTTCAGCCACCTCATTACCTTTTACTATCAAAGGCTTGTCAAAAACAAGTTCGGGAACTAATCTGTTATCAAGTACATCCCAATTTACTTGAACTGATAATGGTCTATTCCCATCCCATTTTTCAGCAAAAGTTCTGTAATTCAAAGCCTTACAAGCAAAATAAATATCTGGGTGCATCATTACATATTCTCTTATAGGAATCATTTTATCTATTACATCTTGCGCAGAATACACATTCTCATCCATCAATATGTAGTTAGCGACACCACTATCTCTTATGATCTGCCCACAAACACTCGCGTTTTTCTTATCTGGCGAAAGATTACTTCCTGCATAAACATCTACTACCTGTTCATCTGTAAGTAACATTTTCCCAGATAAATCCCCACCACTTTTGTTAAGCAACTCGAATTTCCATCCAAGGGTAATTGAACCCTTTTCAGTTCTTCTAAATCCATTTTTGTAAATCAACATTCTCTCATAAAATTTATCCTGAATAGCTGTAGTCGATTGCTCTATAATATCTATCCAATCTTCACCAAATAATTGTTCTGCACGTTCTGCGCTCATTTTATTTTCAATAAAGTCCGCATTTTCTTTCTTATAGGAAATTTTTATTTCGACTTCATCTTCACAAGATTCTGCCAATATATAAATATCAGTTTTAGGTTCACCTTTATGACATGTTGGTTTTCCAGATAACATTACTGTATATCCTTTCCCATTGAAGACAAATTCTGTCCCTTTTGACATAAATTCTAATATTCTTCTTTCCGCAGCACCAAAATCACCCATGGCAAACCTCCTAATACTGTTTTCTGCAAATTTCATCTTTCTCTATATTCACAAATGAATTAATGTGTAATTCCCCAATGTCAGTTGCATTTTTCCTTATAAAATCAAACAATTCCGGATAATTATCCAAATAATAATACATTTGAGGACATACAAAATTTGGGTTAAACTTACGAAGTATTTCTAACTCTATTTCCTTCGTCATCTGAAAAGACAACACAGGCATGGCATAAGTATGTCTTGTCAGGAAATCCTCTATTCGTTCACACACTTCTTTGTCTGCTTTGTATTGTTCTTTCCATGTGTTAATATCAATTCTCTTACCCAAATGAATCCTTCCAACTATCATTTTTACTGGAGAACTGACATACATATATGCCATTATTTCTTCATTTGGAAATGTTCTTCTATACTCAAATATCTTGCTACCATCCATAATTTTATTGTACCATTCTGGCTTGAAGCTCAATAACATTGTTCGCATTGCAATTTACTTCCTTACGAATAATTAGAGAATTGTCTATCCAACAACATTATACATATAATATATGTTCAATAATCAGGACTCATATTTGTAATATTACTTAAAATAGCATTCCCATTCATCGAAATAAAGACAAAATCCCAAGGTAATTTTACCACAATTCTCATGAATTCTCCACATTAATTTCCTTTCTATTTTGTGAATTTTTAACATCACCTTCCTCTCGCAACATCCTTAACCTTCTCTCCAATCCACTCCATAAACTTCTCCAGCAGATTTATCCCGCCAATCACAAACTGTTTCATAAACTCATACGCCTTCTCCAGATTATCCTTTAGGCTACGATTCTCCTCCCGCAATATCTGGTTCTGATACCTCAGTTCTATTACCTGCTCCTTCAGATAATCATCGCCATCGACCGTACCCAGCAGTTCCTTCTTAAGTCGTTCTGCCTCCTCCAGTTCAAATTGAGCCCGTTCAGTCCGCCACTTCGCTGTATCCGATATCATCATCCATTTGTCAGCCTCTTTTTGTGCCACTTCAATTTCCTTCTGTTTATCTGTGAGCTTATCTACACTCTCATAATATTCCAACCGTAATTCAGAATTCTTTATGCGTAAATCCGTTATTTCCGACTGTAATTTCTGGTTCTCGGCTATGGTATCATCCAGTTTCTTTTGAGCCTCCGACTGTTCTTCCCTAAAACTAACACGCTTATTCTCAATTTCTTTTTCCAGAGACTCAATCCGTTCCTCTTTTAATTCCAGTACAACCTGTTCCCCTCTATCTCTTCTTCAAGTGCAGCTACTTCCTTTTCCCGCTCCTGCTTTTTATAATCCAGTACGGATAAATGCTTATTGTGTGTGTCTTTCTTTTTCCAATCAATTCCGTACCGACGCATAATAAGGGCAATATCATCTTTCTCTGCCTCTGCCCACTGCTTCCATTCGGTATTCCCATTTCCCTCACTTGCAAATCCTCTGGTATCAAGTGCCGCCTTAAGGCTTGTCTTTGTCTCCAATCCTCTCTTACAACTGGATACCCAAGGAATAAAATTCAGATGCAAATGTGGTGTTTCCTCATCCAGATGAATATAAGCGCCTATCACATATAACTGCGGATTACGAAGCTGGAACATTTTTACATAATTCTTCAACACCCATGTTGCAACCTCAGCTGCCGAACTACCCACTCCGGTGTCATCCTTATTGCCAATCTGAACAATTACCTCATAAAATAATTTTTCCTGCTTACTCCGGGATATCTTTTCATAATAGCTTTTAATCTGCCTGTCCTTGCGTTTCTGCTTTGCATTGTATTCGTCCAATGCCTTGTCAAACAATTTATGATAGACCTGCTTAATATCCTCGTGGATAAGTGTAATATTATTCTTGGTGCGGCTGGCATCTATATTGTCAGCTATAAATCTTCTCGTGTTGTGCCCGATGGAACCTTCCCCATTCATAAAACTGATAGTTCTTTCCATAGTCAAAATCCTCCTCTTTTGGTATGTATATATGCACCTCCTTCTTATCCGTAATGAGTGCCGAATACGGCACGAAACAGCAGATTTCCCTGGGAAGGTTTTGTTACTTTTGTCAAAAGTAACGCAAAAGCACTTTTGACAGCTTCGCCATCAAAAATGCAGACCCGCAAGCGAGTTTTGCGCTCCTCTCCGGAGTGGCTGTACGGCTCTGCGAGCCGGATAAAGCTCCCTTTCTGTTCGTCACTCAGCCAAAAAGCAATTGTATTGCGCCGAAACCTGTCCTCTCTTTTACAAGCCACTTTCCTCACCTCTTTCCACTTTTCCAAGCCTGTCTGCAATTTTTACCTGCGCATCCATAGACTGATGACAATAGGTTTCAATCGTAGTCGTAACCTTTCCATGTCCTAACCGTTTTGCAATCTCAACCGGACTGAATCCCATCTGCACCAGCATACCTGCATGACTGTGACGAGTACAATGAACTGTAATTTTCTTTACACCCGCCAACTTAATTCCACGCTCCATCTCGTGTTCAAAGAAACTCTTTGTCCTTCTGGCAAAAAGACGGGTTCCCGGTCTCACATGATACAATGTGGCAATATATTCTTTTAGCTCCTCCTGCAATTCCTTATGTATTGTAATCACTCGAACCGAGCTTTCCGTCTTTGGTGCCGTAATCAAATCCTCTCCATCAAGCCTCGTCAAAGATTCGTCAACGGTTAAGCTTCCCTGCTCAAAATCAATATTTTTCACCTGTAACGCAAGTAATTCTCCAATTCGCATACCTGTCCAAAATAAAATCTGAAAGGCGATCCAGGAATCCTGCTTATCCATAATCGCATCTGAAAATTTCTGAAACTCCTCCAGCGTCCAATACGGTCTCTCATCCGCTTTACTCTTTCCCATACTTCCGGCTTTACGACAGGGATTGGAACGCAAATCATAGAAATTTACTGCATAATTCAAAATCGCACTAAGCTGATTATGTATTGTTTTCAGATATGTGGGCTTAAAACCTTTTTCCATCATTTCTCCCTGCCATTTGCGTATCATGGGAGCTGTAATTTCATTGATTGGCGTCTTTCCGAAGTATGGTAGCACCTTGTCATTCATCACATACTCTTTCTGTTTCATGGTAGTTTTTCGTAAACGCTTTTCCATATCTGCCTTATAAATCTCCCAAAAATCCGCCAGCGTCATCGTCGGATCAGATGATTGCTGCAACATGAAATGTGCGTACCATTCTTCTGCTTCTTTCTTAGTCTTAAAACCTCTTTTTTGTGATTTCTTTTTGGTTCCCGTCCAATCTGTCCAGCGATATTGTATCCGCCACGTACCATTGGGATCTTTCTTTGCATTGCAGCTCATGCACTTACCTCCTTTGCTCCTCCGTACCATTTTTCCTTAAAATACTCCACCGGAATTTTTCCGGCGATTGTGAGAAATCCTTTACTAGCCAAATCCTTATTCATTTCTCTAAGGATTTTGTAGGCTTTCCCCATACTCACACCAAGCATTTTTGCAATGTCCTCCGCACTGTAATAGATTTTTTCGTTCATATTGTTTCCTCCTGTTTCTTTCTTTGTTTCTGCATAATATCATTTTGTTGCGTTTTGTAATATCGTAACTTTTGTTTCGTGTCAATATCTTTTTGCTTTATTTTTTTGTTCTTGTGTGTTATCCTATATATGATGTTGAACAGTTTCACAAAAATATAGCTTTAGAGCAGGAGGCATGTTGTTATGACAGTCGGGGAAAACATAAGACGTATCCGGCAGGAACGCAATCTTACCCAAAGACAATTAGGAGAAATGGTTGGTGCAAGCGAAGCCTACATTCGTGCTTACGAAAGCGGCAGAAGAAATCCAAAGCCATCATCCCTTGAAAAAATAGCAGACGCTTTATCTGTCAATCCCGAAGTACTGGCGAACTCTGATTTTGATGGCATAAAAGCCATACACAGACTTTTTCAGATATTCCGGCAATACGATGGACAACTCTTTGAATACCAGGATAAAGATGGAAATGATATGGTTGGAATCAGCTTTGGAACATTGTCTTTGATGCGATCTTGGTTAGACCGTTATGACGAATATATGGTAGAAGTTGAAAAATGCAATGAAATCAAAGATGTTAAGAAACGTGGGGAAGCTTTGCTAAAAGCTGAAGCGGACTTTAACCTTTGGATGGATATTTATCCGGAATCGGAACCATGTCAGGATAGACTAAAGATTCAGAAGACACATGATGAGATGATGGATGAGATTGGATTAAATCCGAAAGATAAATACTAATTTTATTATAGGGGGTTCTATGGAATTCACAGATGGCTACTCAAATCTTTCATATTTAAATATTACAAAACAATTGTGTAACGAATTATATGAAAATACAAATACAAATAAAAAGTCAAAACTAAGTTTTTATTATGATAGTGATACATTTTTTAATGCCTACACATATACCAAAGGAACTAATGATTACATGTGTATGTACGTCGGAACTATATTAAATGCTTTTGCACATATAAAAAGTGTCTTTTGTAGTTCCTCTTTTTTATTGAATTTTGGAAATCCTAATTTGGAAAAAAATAATCATGTTTCTGGGAAATTTGATATTACACAAAAGCAATTATTATTTACAGCTGACCCTATTGATCCTATACGCCAAGAACTCTCCACCTATACAGCTCTTATGATGATCAGATATATTTATGGTCACGAATTTGGTCACATCCTTAATGGGCATACATCTTACATATCAAATCTCTATGCAGTACCAAAATTGGAAATGATTTGTAAAAAATTTCTTTCGAATTTTTCCGAGAAGTTACAAGAACAATATGCTTTAGATCGCCGAACACTGGAAATGGATGCTGATTCTTTTGCCGCATCTATGTCCATTGATAATATTATAATGTTATACATTCAGCAGAACGAAAATCCCCATTTCTTTAATTTGCTAAATGATTCTTGTGACATTTTTACTTTATGGTCATTTGCAATACATAGTATATTTTTGTTGTTCGAATATCACAGTGCTTCATCGTATAATTCCCTATCTTTTTATCTACCTAATGAAGCAAGAGAAATTTTATCTCTTTCTTCATCCCTTAATGCACTTAATGATTATATCAAACACAATATATTTGAATGTAGTAATACACTTTATCAAAAAATTATATCAAAAATTTTTGGTGGAATAAACGAAGCGGAAAACTATTTCAACTCAATCTATTATACAAATTATCATTTTATACAAAATACAAATAACAATCCCATATACTCAAGATTTGCTGATGAAGTTCTAACACATTGGAATGATAAATTGTATCCCAGGCTTAAAAAATATGCCCGTGTTCCTTTATATCATCCAGATACAATAGAATCTACTATGGAATTTCTTAAGAACTCGTAATTTCTGTCCAGAGGCAAATACGATTATCGTTTTTTACATCAAAAAAGGCAAAGTAAATTATCCTCCCAAAAACAGCTTCCCCAAAATGAATATACTCTCATAAATCTGGGAATTAAGAAGATAACCATTGATACTAAATACTCTCTAATGCCCGTATTTTCAAGGTTTATCTCCTATACTATGAAGATGAAAAAAGACCTTTTTGGAGTCCCATAAATGGTTCCAAACAAGGCCTTATTCATCTTCATATTCTGTTTTTGGGGATAGTACACTTCGCCCTTTTCAGGATAATTGACTTTGCCCTCGAACAATTTCTTTATTTTGTACCCAAATCGTACCCATCGCCATCTAAAAAATCTCTACAAAGCCCATAAATACAAGCTTTGTAGGGATTTACCTTTTTATTCAAACTCTTGGGCTGAAAGATTTATCTAGCTGATTCTCGGTACATATTTGTGTGTTTTATTCTTCATATTCATCTTATTTTGCATTTTTGTGTACCTCGTCTAAAATTTTTAGAGCCAAAATGGAGCCAGACAAAACTATTTTTTATTCTTTAATTTCTTCAATATTGGTAGCCCATCCGGCTATGCAGGCATAAACTTCACATCACACTTTAACATTCTCAACACTTTCTACTCAATTATCTTTGCCATATGTTCACTGGTCAACATCAAATGATTTCCGGCAATCGTATATTCACGTTCTATGAAAATAAAACAATCTCTTCCTTATAAAACTCCGATTATCATCTAATAAATCGTAAAATACTATTATTTCAATTCTTCGGCTTTTTCAAATAGTCCTCGATCATCAGCTGGATATACTATTCCCGAAATTGTAGTTTTTTCATTATCTTTTCCAAAACGCACTTCTTTTTTATGAGCCATAAAAAATACATGTTCATCCTCTAATTGTATTTTGTACAACCATCCCTCTCCCAGAAAAGAATAAATATTATTTCTATAAGTAAAAGTTACTTCGTGCAGTGGTGATCCATATAAGCCTGCATCCGTAAGCAGTTCATCTTCACGCACTTCATTTATCATCCCCCAAAAGCCATAAAAAATACCCTTTTTAACTGCCTCCATTATAAGATACATTTTTTCATACAATATTTTTTCTTCTTCTGATACATCTTTTGCTTCTGACATTGCTATAATAGCTTTTTCAGAAAATGGCAACAACTTTTTTTCTTCTCTTTCAATCAAATATTTCTGTGTTGCAACGTTATTAAGTAAGTCAGAGTTCTTTTGATAAAATACAGCAAATGTTCTCATTAATAATGTTCTTTCTACTGCTATTTGAACATCCGAAATAGCATTCCTAATTTTATATTTCCAAGAATCTGGTATTACCTCTTCATACTCACCACCAGAAATACTAACTGCCACAAGTTGCTCAAATATATTACCAAAAGAATTGGCTGTTAATGCTAATTCTTTTATCTTTGTATCAGAAGATATCAATTTGGCCGTTGGTATAAACATATTTCTATGTTCTATTGAATCATCTGTAAGCACATTTAAAAATGTTTTATAGGCCATATCCCACGAATAGAAATAATATTGTGACGTTTTTTTCTCTGCAAATTGTTCATACTGGTGAAAAGCATCATCACCTTTATATTTTTCTTCAATACTCGCTTCTAATTGAAATAAATTTTTCCCTTCCTCGGTTTTACGAAGGAGTTTTCCTAATCTTATCGAATAATCTAGTACATTCATTATTAACTTACTCCTCTCTCAATTCATTCATAAGTTTATACATCAAAATTCGTGAAGTAACTCCACAGAGTTTCTTTATCTGTAATGTTGAAATACTAGCCATATTTAATCCATGAATTAATTCATTTCTTATTTTTCTAGCCTTCGTAAGAAGTTCTTTTTCATCTACAGATATTGGTATATTTAGTCTATTAACAAGAATATCTAATTTTGTTCCAAAACTTACCTCAGTCAGTTTACTTTGTATCATTTTTTTTATACTCTCATTGAGTGCCACAATATTGCTTTCCGAAAAACCTTCTATATCCTTTAATTCTATCTTTTCAATTATGCTATTGATGAGTGTTTTTCTTTCTCTTTTTGTAAAATTACTTCTCCCAGATTGACTTGCATATTCATCAAGAATATTCTTCCCCTTTTCACCATTCACAATAAACTCTAACGCCATCGAACAATATATCACTCTATCATATTTGTCTTCTGTATTCCAGGCTTGTACAATCCATTTCAATGCATACTGCAAGCGAAGAACCTTCTTGTTCTCAGTTTGTAATTTATGAAAGAACCTTTCAATCCAGTCATACTCAAACAAATATTCCGCATTTTCATCTAACTTTATTGCTACCGGTATCTTCATATTTTCATCTGTCAAAGTTATTGATTCTCCTAGAATACAATTTTCAATATAGAATACTGACCCTAGACTAATTTGTGGATAATGACTCCGTACATCCCAAACATTATTATTTAATTCTACAGTTCCAAACCAATCCGCATACATATCATTTTTTATCATAAATGACAAAAACTCTGCCGCCGCAATTAATAATTTTTTTCCTGAAGAAAAAGCATTATATAGTGAATCCGATTTTATATTGACCCAGGCAAATGTAGTACTTTCTTCCGTCAAATCAGAAATTGAATCTATAAATTTCTCTGATACATCAATCTGATTTCCAACTCTAACACTTCCAATAACGCAATCCTCAATATCTATATCTATATTTTTTAGTACTCCCACAATAATATAATTATGTATATGTTTGTCATCCGAGTTTGGATAAACCACCCCGTTCACATCACTGTCTGCATGATTTACAACGAAATCCATCACAGAAAATGGATTACTTATATTTTCAAAAGATGCTCCTTTAGATTGAGTTGATTGCATAATCTCTATTGGATATGGATGAATATATAACAAATATTCCGCATCAACTTTCTCGATTCTAACAATATTCCCCCGATACTTTAAGTTATATTTCGATAAAGAAATCATTAAATCTAAATCGTCGTATAATGCTTGCATTGACAAGCTATCTGCCATCTCTTTTTCAGAAACAGAGACTAGTAAGGAATCCCCTTGTTTATTACATAAAAAACTAAACCATGAAATAATGTAATCTTTACCATTTAACGATATTTTTGACGGAATCTGTTTTAAATTACTTTGTGTAACTATTTTTTGAATAATAGCTTCATATTTGCCTGTATAACAATCTGCTTTATAATCAAGAATTTTTATAGTATCATTATTAAACAATCTTTTCTTATGAAGTCTTAAATTTTCATGATATAATTCACTTTGTTCAGACGTCAACGGCAAAATTGTATTCGTTTCAATATCTACGCCACAAATAATGTTTTCGCCATTTTCCGCTGAAAACCTTAATACTGTATACAGTCTCTCAGATGTTCCCAAAATCATGATTTCATCTAATACATATTGCTTTTCATAGAAAACTGCACCACTTCCCAATTTAAAAATATCCTGTATTGTTTTGTCCAAAATCTTAAGACCTCCCTTCATGTCTTTCAACACAAAAAATGTAATTTTCGTGTATTGTACTTTTCCTGCCCTTATTATATCATTTTAAAGCAAAAAGCAGTCTAAATCAAACCCCCCTAAAAATAATTTTGTATCCAAATCTCATTTTTCAACATCACTTCTTTCACATAATTTCTTTCTTCTTTACCTCGCACCCTATCTTTTTCAATTCTATATATATCTAGCTCTCCTACCTAAAAACTCCCTTGCCATCATCTCCGCTGTAGCCCGATTATACCCCTTCTTCAATACCCTTGCACAATCGTCCCAAACATTCTCTTAACCATATCATCCTCAATATCACAATATGCCTGCATTTCCCCAGACAAAGCCATTGCCACATACTCTATCGGCTTGTTATCCAACAACCTATGCAGCTTCGCTAGAGACTGCTCTGTTGTCCTCAGAGCAGCCTCCACTTCTTCGCACTTTATCCGTAACATATTTCCATCTGTAAACCACACCTCAACATAGCCGTTATCCATGTTATAAG
>ERZ773130.386-NODE-386-length-55054-cov-7.990145_pt1 | contig 55054 bp, 51 predicted proteins | sample MGYA00511919_ERZ773130 | MGnify/ENA primary metagenome ERZ773130 (study PRJEB29015, sample SAMEA2737851) | human gut metagenome | biome: human gut; feature: human-associated habitat; material: faeces | place: China | collected 2012 ...
TACGACGCCCTGATTAACAGTCAGGTGTTCTACCGGCTGAACTATCGGGGAATTTCACTGTGGTGCTGACCACATATGCTATTATACGTTTTTAATGCGTTCTTGTCAACACTTTTTTAAAAAAATTTTTAAAATTATTTTACAGCAATTTTTACAACTATTTTCTGCACTGCCGAAGGCTCATTTTCCGCATTGCAGCCGGGACGGTGCAACTCCCACGGAAACAGCACTGCAAAGTCGCCTGCGTTTAAAACAACATAGTCTTTTTCTTCAATGTTTTCAAAAAAGAGCAGGTCGCGTTCCTCTGCATAATCCTCAACTACTTTTACATCAGCAGTGCGCGGTGCAAAATAAATCTTTTCCGTTCCTTTGCCAAGGTACTGCACATCTATATATTTGTTGTGCGCTTCCGGCTTTTTGGTGCTGCGGTCTGCCGTGGTGTAGTTTTCAACATTGGCATACATTTTTTCGCCGTCCAGCACGTATCTGCCGTCCGCAACTTTGCTGAAATCAGTAGCTGCCAGATATTCCAGCGCTTTGCGGAGGTCTTCGCTTACATAAGGAAGCAGTTTTTCAATATCGTTTTTATGTCCAAAAATCATCTTCTCAACCTTCTTTCGTTAAATATTTGTTATATTCTGCGCCGGCACTAAAAATCCTTTGCAAAAAGCCTGCTTTTATTATAAAATTGTGCATATCGCTATTTAAAGAAAGGACGAAACCGTGAGCTATTTAAATGTTACCAACGTATCACATTCTTTTGGCGGCCGCCAGATTCTGGAGAATGTGTCTTTTAAATTAATGCGTGGCGAGCACGTAGGGCTTGTCGGCGCCAACGGCGAAGGCAAATCTACCTTTTTAAACATTGTTACCGGCCATACGCTGCCGGATGAAGGCAAAGTGGAATGGCCCGGCAAAGTAACCGTGGGCTACCTTGACCAGCAGAGCACGCTGCAAAAGGGCATGACTATCCGCGAAGTGCTGCGCACCGCTTTTGACGGCATGTACAAGATGGAAGCCGAAATGCTGGAGCTGTACGAAAAAATGGGCGATGCCACTCCCGAAGAAATGGACAAAATGATGGAAACCGTCGGCGAAATACAAACCGAGCTGGAACACGGCGGATTTTATTCGCTGGACAGCAAAATTGAAGAAACTGCCAACGGGCTTGGGCTTGGCAGCATAGGGCTCGACCGTGACGTAGCAGAGCTCAGCGGCGGTCAGCGCAGCAAAGTGCTTTTAACCAAGCTTCTTCTGCAAAATTCTTCCATTCTGCTTTTGGACGAACCTACCAACTATCTTGACGTTGAACATATTGAATGGCTGACAAAATTTTTGCAAAACTACGAAAACGCTTTTATTTTAATCAGCCACGACATCAGCTTTTTAAATAAAGTAGTTAATGTTATTTACCACCTGGAAAACTGCGAGCTTACCCGTTACACCGGCAACTACGACAAGTTCCAGGAAATGTACGCCATTTACAAGGCGCAGAAAGAAGCGGCTTACGAACGCCAGCAGCAGGAAGTTGCCAAACTGGAAGACTTTATTGCCCGCAACAAGGCGCGCGTGGCCACTACCAACATGGCAAAAAGCCGCCAGAAAAAACTGGACAAAATGGAAATGATTGAAAAGCCGCGCGAAAAGCCAAAAGCGCATTTTCAGTTTAATGAAGCACGCACACCGAGCCGTTACCTTGCCGTTGCCGAAGATTTGGTGCTTGGCTACGATACGCCGCTTACCCGCCCCGTCAGCTTTAAAATCGAATGCGGGCAGAAAATTGCCATCCGCGGTGTAAACGGCCTTGGCAAAACCACGCTTTTAAAAACTATTTTGGGCATTATTCCGCCCATCAGCGGCAAAATAGAACTGGGCCAGTTTTTGGAGCCCGGCTATTTTGAGCAGGAAGAACGCGAAAAGAACGAGAACACCGCGCTGGAAGATGTTTGGAACGAGTACCCCGGCATGACCAACTACGAAGTGCGCGCAGCCCTTGCAGCCTGCGGGCTGACCAACGAACACATTACCAGCAAAGTATTTGTTTTAAGCGGCGGCGAAGCTGCCAAAGTGCGCCTGTGCAAGCTGATGCTGAAAAGCGTTAACTGGCTGGTGCTGGACGAACCTACCAACCACCTCGACGTTGACGCCAAAGCCGAGCTTAAACGCGCGCTGATTGATTTTAAAGGCAGCGTGCTTTTAGTATCGCACGAGCCGGAGTTTTACGAAGACTGGGTTACAAGCGTCTGGAACATTGAGGACTGGACCACAAAAATAATTTAAAACTAAAAACGGCAAAGAAAAACCGGAGTAAACTTAATTACTCCGGTTAATTTTTTATCTCATGTTTTCGATGAAGTCTTCAAAGGCGTTAATCAAAATCGGATGGCCCGTAACTTTTAAATCGCGCAGGTAAGTGCCGTAAGATTCATACCATTTTTCTTCCATTTCCATGGTAAGGCCTTCTTTTTTGTATTCTTCAATCATTTTTAAAATAAAGCGGTTGGCTTCGCCGGTTTCTTTGTTAACATTAAGCGGAATGATGCGGGTTTCGGCATCATAGGTTTCAACGGTAACATCCCAGCCGCCTGGTACGGGCGGACGGCGGGTAGCTTTAATTAAATAGCCGGGTGCAAAACCAACATAAGCGCCGCCAAGCGAATTATAAAGCTTTGCTTTGGTAAGCGGATAGCCGTTTTTGTTGCCCCATTTTACAATTTCTTCGCAGACTTCGTTATTATGAATAACGCTGGAAAATTCAGCAGTTGCTAAAATTTCGGACATAATATTTACCTCCACATTTAAATCTATATTTAATTGTACTTTATCCCCGCCGCAAATTCAATATGCCGCGGGCGATAAAAATACAAAGTGGCGAAAAAGTTATGCCGTTTAGATTTGTCCCAACGCTTTTAAAATACACTGTGCAATAACTGCTGATCCGATATAGGTACCGATAAAAACTATGCAGGAAATAACAACAATTCGCCAGCCGCTTTTTGCGAATGCATCCAAGTCCTTGCCTATAGAAACACCGGCATACGCCAGAATAGGAGTGCACAACTGCAAAAAGCCAACTTTTTTAACGTATGCATTTACATATTCACTACCGGGAACACCGGGATATGAAAGCAGACAAGCCAGCGTTACCACATAAGCAACAGCCGGAATATTGCCGGGCAAAAACTTGGCCATTGCCATACCAGTAATAGCCATAGCAATTAAAATTAACAGACCGGGAATTGATTCAATGACGCCATAAGGCGTTCCGATAACATTGGCAACTAACGACATTGCTCCAACGATAAATAATACTATAAGCGAATCTTTTAAAGTCATTTTGCAGCATCCTCCCCGGAAGGTTCAACACCATATTTAAATTTATAAATTCTCTTGTAAAGCCATTCACTAAGCGGCAGTGCCATCCAAATGGACATATACACACCGTCAAGGCCGGAAAGCATATTGCTTGCTGCACCAAATGCCGCAATCTGTTCTGCCATATCAGGATACATTACAGTAAGCGAACCAACTGCTGCGGTCATCATACTAGCGGAGCCTACGCCTGCTGCCATTGCCAGCGCATAAGGATGAACAGGCAGATACGCTGCGGCAAGGCTTGCCAAAATACCAAAGAAAATTGTACCAAATACAGTGCCGCTGATATAAACACCCATAACTCCGCGTCCTTCAGCACTGTCAAGACCATAGCGTTCGCCGATAAGAGCCACGTTCGGTTCGCGGGCAATAGAATGTGCTGCGCCGATAGCTTCGCGTTTTAAACCAAAGTACATTGCAACAGGAATGCCAAGCAGCACTGTACCGAGGTTACCAAATTCCTGCAAAACAAGTGCCGGGGAAGCTTTTAAAATTTCAGGCAATGTAGGTCCTACCAAAGTTCCATAGCGTGCCATTAAAAGCATCAGCGTAATGCCGATAAGCGAACTTGCATCATTCATATCTTTCAGATTAACAATTTTTAAAAATTTAGGAGCTGTAAAAATGCCCATAATCAACGCGTACAGCATCGGCAAAAGTACAATAGTACCAATACCTATTTTAAAAGAAATATTGCCAATCATTTCAGCAGCAATAATCAAAATTAGCACTATAGCGTGCAGCTTAAAATTATACACAATAATCCCCCCTAATAATTAACTGAAATAGCTTTCCAGCTTTTCAATATATTCTTTCTTCGTCATAAGCGGCTTATGTTCTGCCAGTATTTTTTTGCCTTCTGCGGCATCGTCTGCCAAAAGATCTACCAGCATCATGGCAAAAGCTTTGGCTGGCAAAATAACAGCAGCATCAAAATCTACAACGTGAAAATCTGCTGTATGTAAAAAGCCGTCCACGCCACCGATAAACGGATGAATTACCGGCATCAGGTGCGATACATCTCCCATGTCGGTAGATGCACTAAAATGTCCTGCGTCCTTAACATTAACCTGCGGATTGGCAATTTGGGCATTTTTTACAAAAAGCTCATTCATGGTTTTATTGCATGATAAAGGCAGCATACCCGGTAAAGTGTGAATAATGGTTTGTGCACCGATTGCATCGCCGCCAGCTTTTAAAGCCGCATCAACTTTATAATGTGTTTGTTCAATTGCTTCCATTGTTTTGGCACGCACATAGGTTTCAATGCGCACATCAGCAGGAACGCTGTTAACAAGGTCGCCGCCTTTGGTAATAATCGGATGTACACGCACTACATCACGCTCGCGGAAAGTTTCACGCAGTGCGTTAATGCCCATCAGCCCCAACATAGCAGCGTTAAGTGCATTAATTCCCTGATCAGGTGCATCTGCCGCGTGCGACGTTTTGCCCACATATTGAATGGTTTTACCGATAAAACCATTGCTTGATTCACCAACAGAAACAGTAGGCTCCGGCATATTTTTATCGGCGTGCATCTGCATTGCCATGTCAATGTCATCAAAAGCACCTTCATAAATAAGCTGGCCTTTACCGCTTAAAAAGTGTATCCTGCCTTCTTCAGCAAGGCGTTTGCGATATTCAATTTCAACATACTCTTCCGCCGGTACGCCGAAAAATACAGCATCACCACTGAAATATTGTGCGGCACCGGACTTTACAATACCACAGCAAACAGCCAGCATTACTGCAATCTGCAAGTTATGGCCACAGGCATGAGCAGCACCTGTAAGCGGATCGGCCTTGCAGCTGTCCGGGCATCCGACAGCATCAAGTTCTCCCAAAACAGCAGCTGTCGGGCCCGGTTTTGCTCCTTTCACCCTTGCTTTTACACCGGTAATAGCAAGGCCTGTTTGCGGTTCAATACCAAGCTCACGCATAAACGCCGCAACTTTGGCAGATGTTTTTACTTCTTTAAAGCCAAGCTCCGGCTCATCAGCTATACTGTCGGCGATAGCGGCAATTTTATCTTTATAATCGTCAATAGCCGCACACACTTTAGCTTTTAATTCATCTTTATTCACAACGCTTTTCTCCTTTATCAAATTAAATAAAATATACTATTATTATAACACAAATATGCGATTTTTTTAATCATCAAGTTCTCTTTAATGTAAATTTAATTTTCTGCCACGATATTTTGTAAAGTTGTTTGCACTTTAGCGCCTGATTATGCTAAAATAAATTAGCAACAAATTTTAACGCCGTTTAAAAACAGATAAAATACAACACGAGGTGAAGAATAATGAGCAGGCGCATGACTACTTCCGAAGCGATTAACGAAGCAAGGCGCTGTTTAAACTGTGCCCGTCCGCTGTGCAGGACAGGCTGCCCGATAGAAAACAATATTCCGCAATTTATCCGCGCGTTAAGCGAAGGCAACATCGGGCTTGCCTACGAGATTATTTCCGAACGCAGCAACCTGCCCGCCATCTGCGGCAGGGTTTGCCCGCATGAACGCCAGTGCGAAGCGCACTGCGTTCTGGCCAAGAACAAGCACGGCATTGAAATCGGCAGTTTGGAAATGTTCATTGCCGATTTTGCCCACGAAAACAATTTAAAACCGCTGCCGCCTTCTACCGGCAAACGCGGTAAAGTAGCTGTTATCGGCAGCGGCCCGGCAGGCCTTACCGTTGCAGGCGACCTTGCCAAAATGAATTTTGCCGTTACCATTTTTGAAGGCCAGTCCGAACCCGGCGGCATTTTACTGTTCGGCATTCCGGAATTCCGCCTGAACAAAGACGTGGTGCGCCGTGAAATTAAAGAACTGCTGCACCTTGGCGTAGAAATTAAAACAAATACCCTTATCGGCCCCGATTACACCGTTGACGATTTGTTCAACATGGGCTATGACGCAATATTCATGGGTACCGGCACTTCCCTGCCGCGTACACTCAACATTCCCGGCAAAGAACTTACCGGCATTTTAACCGCCACTTATTTCCTGCGCATGGTTGTGCTTTCCGACAGCGGCAAACTGGACGAAAGCGAAACATTGCTGCATGTCGGCGATAACGTTATCGTTATCGGCGCAGGCAACGTGGCTATGGATGCCGCACGCACGGCAATCCGCCGCGGCGCTAAAAATGTTACGGTTGTTTACCACAAAACAGAAGCCGAGATTTCCTGCTTCCCCTCCGAATACGAAGCAGCCGTTAAAGAAGGCGTACAGTTTAACTTTTTGCAGCAGCCCATTGCCTACCTTAACAAAAAACAAATGCGCGCGCTTAACGCCATGCGCCAGAAAGCTTCCGAAAGCGACGAAACTGAGCTCGCAGGGCTTTTGGTGCAGAACATTGTTAAAACGGAAGACGGGCAGTTTATTGAAGAAGGCGGCCAGGTTGCCCTGCCGTGCGACTGCGTAATTCTGGCTATCGGCCAGCGCCCGGCGGCAAGGATTGTTTCTACCACCAAAGGCATTCAGGTTGATGACCGCGGCTTTGTTATTACGCGCGAGCGCCCCTATGGCATGACAACACGTGCAGGCGTATTCAGCAGCGGCGATGTGGTACACGGCCCTGCTACCGTGGTGCTTGCCATGAAGGAATCAAAAAAGGTTGCGGCAGGCATTGCGCAGTATATCGACGCAAAAAAGCTGCTGGCCGAATGTGAAGAAGTACCCGAAAACTTAAAATAAGCAAAAAATTAACCACATTGAGCTTTACTGCCCAATGTGGTATTTTTTATGCCCATAAGCCGGTTAGTGTAAATTTATCAACATCAGCAAGGCCTTTATCGGTTAAGCGCAGGTGCGGTATTACCGGCAATGCCAGGAACGAAAGCACCATAAACACATTCAGCCCTTCCGGCACGCCAAGCTCCGCCGTCCAGTAGCGCAGCTGCTTTAAGCGCCTGTTAACAAATTCCATGCGCTGGTCGCTCATCAGCCCTGCAAACGGCAGCGGCAAAATGGCTTTTACCTCGCCGTCCAGCGCCACGGCAATACCGCCGCCTTCTTTGCGCAGCGCTGCGGCAGCTGTCAGCATATCGGCATCATTAGTGCCCGCCACAATTAAATTGTGCGAATCGTGTGCAACGGTAGAAGCAACTGCCCCGCGTTTTAATTTCAGCCCCTGTACAAAGCCAAGCCCAACATTGCCTGTTGCATGGTGGCGCTCAAACACTGCCAGCTTTAAAATATCACGCGAAGTATCGCTTACGGCTTCACCGTTAATGCACAAAGGCTTTTCCAGCCGCGCTTCGGTTAAAATCTGCTCCGGCACAATGCGGATAACCTTAATATTTTTATCAGCCTCTGCCATGATTTTCAGCCTGCTGCTGTCCAAATCCTTAATGTTTGTTCCCGCAGCAGCGGGTTTAAGATAAGGCTCGCTCTCCCACAGCAGTTTGCCGTTCTGTACAACTTTTTTGCCGTTTTTAAATACAAACTGCGGCGTAAAGTCCTGTAAATTGGTCAGTACGTTAATATCTGCCAGATAGCCAGGCGCCAAAGCACCCCTGTAATGCAGGCGGAAACGTTCGGCCGTGTTCAGTGTTGCCATCTGCAAAAGCATTTCTGCCGGGTAACCGTGCGTAACGCCAATTTCCAGCATATAATTAATGCTGCCCTGCGTTACCAGCTCATCCAGATGGCGGTCGTCCGTTGCCATGCAGCAGCGGCGGCTGTTCAACGGTGTAACGCACTGCAACAGTTCCAGCAGGTTGTGCGCGCCGCTTGCCTCACGCAGCATTAAATAGCAGCCGCGTCGTATTTTTTCAATGCCCTCCTGCCAGGTTATAGCCTCGTGGTCGCTTGTTACGCCGGCAGCAAGGTAAGCATTTAAATCGCTGCCGCTGATGCCCGGCCCGTGCCCATCGCAAATGCCGCCGCGCACCAGCGCCATTTTTTTCATTACGCCCTCATCGCCGTACAAAACACCGGGGTAATTCATCATCTCACCCAGGCCCAGCACGCGCGGATGCCTCAAAAACGGCTGCAAAGCATCTGCTTCCAGCACTGCGCCGCTTGTTTCCATACCCGTTGCCGGCACGCACGAAGGCAGCATAAAGAACACATCAAGCGGCATATCTTCCGTTTCCGCAAGCATCCACTGCAAACCTTCCGTGCCAAGCACGTTGGCAATTTCATGCGGGTCGGCAAAAATGCCGGTAACGCCGTTTAACAGCAGCAGGCGCGCCAGCTCACGCGGAGCAAGCATTGTGCTTTCAATGTGCATATGCGCGTCCAGAAAGCCAGGCGTTAAATATTTGCCCGCCATATTGTATTCTTCCGCACCCTTGTAGCTGCCGATACCGGCAATCACGCTGCCGCATACGGCAACATCGGCCGTTTCCCACTCGCCGGTAAAGCTGTTAAACACATTGCCGCCCTTTAAAACAAGGTCAGCCTTTTCCAGCCCGCGGGCAACACGCAGCAGTCTTTGTTCAAATTCTGCGTCACGCATAATCTTACCTCATGTTAATAAACTGCAAATCTACGCCGAAATCTCCCGCTTTTAAAGTTTGTATTACGGCCTGCAAATCATCTTTTTTAGCGCCGCTGATTCTTACCTGGTCATCCTGCATCTGTGCAGTTACTTTTAATTTGGTAGCTTTAACGGCGGCAATAATAGCTTTGGCCTTTTCTTTGGGAATACCCTGCAAAATATTCAGCGTCTGCCTTACAGTGCCTTTGCTGGCAGGCTCAACCTTGCCCAGCTCCAGGCAGCGCAGCGGAATGCCGCGTTTAGCCATACGCGCACGCAGAATGTCAATAATCGCATTCAGTTTGTACTCATCTTCGGCGGTAAGCTTAATGCATTTTTCTTCCAGCTCAATGCTGGCATCGCTGCCGCGGAAATCGTAACGCTGTGCAATCTCCTTTTTGGTCTGGTTAACGGCGTTGTCCATCTCCTGCATATCCACCTGAGAAACAACGTCAAAAGAACTGTCTTTAGCCATTTATATAATCACTCCATTCTTGTATTGTGCTTATATTTTATCATAACAAAGTAATAAAGCCAAACCGCCTGCCTGCAAAAAATATTAGCTTTTCAATATTTACACGCATCTTTTTTTATTACATATATTTTTATTATAATGATAATTTTTGAAGATATTTTAGAAAATCGCGGACAGACCCGTTTATTTAAAATCGTTACTCTTGATAAAAATTTTGATGATGATGAACTTGATAATATTATGAAAGCAACTGATAAAATAATTTCAAAAGGCAAAAATTATATTGATGAAACCTTATAAAAAAGAAGCCAGGCTTTGCCTGGCTTTTATTATTCTAATTCTACCGGTATGCTGTTGGTATACCGGTTTTCCTGTCTGTCCGTTAAATGTGCGTATTTACTGCTCATGTTGATGTTGCTGTGCCGCAGCGTTTACTGGATTTGTTTTAAATCTTTAGTTTCCTTATAAAGAAGCGTTGCGCAGGTATGCCGGAGCATGTGCCCGGCTTGCCCTTTTTCTTTCAGCTCGGCTGCCTTCAACCACTTATTCACCGCATCACGCACGGCCTGCCTTATTATACGGTGCCCATACATATTATTTGAGGTAGAGGTAAATACTGGCGTCAGCCCGTCCTCATAATTTTGCTTCTTATTAGCCTTTATCCGGAAGCGGTCTTTGCTTTCAAGATAACGCATCAGCAAAGCAAAAGTATCCGGGCGCGGGTAAATCATGGAGTTCTTACCTTTGCCATGAATAAGGATAGTCTGCTGCTCAACATTTATATCTTCTTCATTCATACGGTGAATTTCAACGGTACGCAGCCCTTCTATTGCCATAAAGGCAATAATAACCTTATCGCGCAGCTCCTTTTCCGTATCAGAAGGTATGGAATGAAAAAGGTATTCCAGCTTGCCGGCCGTAAGATAAGGAATATTTACAAGCGCCGCATCCGGATCACGCGGCGCTTTAACATCTTCAGCCGGGTTTTCACTTATGATATGAAATTTTTGGGCAAGGTGATAAAATTTGCGTATTGCTGTAAGTTTGGCAGATATGGTAACAGCTTTCTGATTTTCCTGCACCAAAAAATCACGGTACAATATAATATGCTGCTCCTGAACGCGCAGAGGTTTAAAATCGTTATCCTTGCACCAGGAAAGAAATTTTCTGATACGCCCATAATAATTTTTAGTTGTATCATCTGAAGGCTTACCGCCGGCAATATATTTTTTCAAAACGTCCTCATAGTTATCCAAAAAAATTTCTTCAACATCTTCATAAGAATATTTTGCAATTTTTGATTTGTCAGTAATAAAATCCGGCAGCATAACCTAAAACTCCATTTACATTAAAATTTAGCTTTTACAAAACTGTGTTTTTTGTACGTTTTAACTATGTATATTTTATATTATACTTAGTTAAATGTCAAAGAATAAAAGGCTGTAAAACAGCCTTTTATTTCTTATCATTTATTGGTTCTTACTAAAGTATACGTTATTCCTATTAATATCGGGTTAATTAAGTTATACATTTTATATTTTTCTTTCTTAACTTATAACAGCAAAACCTCATTATAAATATATGTACTATAGCAATTTGTAGTAATACCCAAAATAAATCTCCATGAGTTGTTAAATATAAATATAACCAAGAAACAAGCATACAACTAATAGTACACAATCTAATAAAATGTTTAAAATTAATATTATTCATTAAAAAGTTTAAAATATATGCAAGAAATAATTCTAAACTAATAAAGGCTGAACAAATTATTATTATATCAAATTGTGAAATTAAAACCATTAGATACTTGATAATAATAAACGATAATCCAGCAAGAAGTATTGCAATAAAATTTTTTAACATAATCATATTCCCCAACTTTGTATATAATAATTTTCATTTATAAATTTTATGAAGTTCTGTGATTCTAAAATCAACATTAGAAAATCTATTTAATTTCTCACTAACACCATTGGAAACTGTTTGAGCAAAATCCAAACAATTGTTAGCAAATAACTCATAGAAATAAAATTCTCCATAGGAACTATACGCTGAATCAAAATTATATTCGCCTCGCTCTTCTAATACATCTTCTCTAAGTTTATCAGCTCCTATTTTTTGACTATTATACATATATTTATTAATGTTTTGTACTATCATCTTTGTATCCGTTTCATTGGTGATAGTATCTAAAATATATGCTTTATTATTTTGTAATTCCACATCTGAATAATTAGTATTGTTCAATTGTAAAATTGTTCCTTTACCAAATGTAAAAGGCATAATAGATGCATAATTTCCATAATGTACTTCTGCTGATTCGTTTTCATTGTAAATTATCCTCATACCAACATGAGCTAACTGTGTACCTCCATCTTTTGTTATTAAAGGCCATACGATAAATTCTATTTTTTGAGGTGCAATATCATCTCTTAAGTAATTGTTCTTGGTACCATTAACTGTAATACTTGCTGCTACCTGCATATTATTCCAAAAACTACCGACACTAGCACCAACAGCAGCACTTAACCATTGTGTAAGCGCAGGGTCACCTTTAGCAACTTCATAAATTTTGTCAGAAACCATTTTGTTAATTCCTGATGCCGCTGCACCTTTCGCAAAATCTCCACCTACCAATTCACTCATAATACCACCAACAAGGGAATGGTAAACTGCTTTTTGTTCTGTAGTTCCGTCCATATCATGAATCTGATTATATGCCAGCTCACCAAATAGTCCTGCAAGTTCCTGGCGTTCTTCGATACTGTCCTTATCGAAAATCTCACCGAGTTTGTTAAGGGCATTCTGCGTATCGCGGTTCAGTCCAGCAAGGTCTTGTTTCTGGTTTTCTTTATCGCGGATTTCAATTTCGCCTTCAGATACAGTTGCCTTGGTTCTACTTTCGGCTTCATCTTCAGCAGGCATACCAATATTAGGCGTTACGCCTTTTTCGTTATAATCTGCGCCGTTATCAATATTTACGTTTACGCCAGTACTGCCTGTATTTTACTTCTATATTTTTATCATAACATCATAATATTTAAAACTCAAATTTTGATATTGTTCAAATAATCCACCGCACTCACTATATAGCAACTAACTTTTATATTATTAACTTTATAACAGCTTTTATAAAGCTTCGTTTCAATTTCCGTGATTTTGTAATTTATAGAAAACATTTCTTAAGGTTTTAATAAATGTTTATTAAAATCATCACAAAAATAAATATGACGGGGAAATGTCCCCGTCTACGGTGCCACCAGATTTTTCACCAAAGGCAATGCAAAATTATTTATTTTAATTTTTCAGCAAGCGCTCGTAAGCCATGCGGTATACTTCTTCATCCGCCCTTACGCCCACCACAATAATTTCCATAGTGGTTTCTGTCCGCTTAAGCTGATATACAACTCTGTAGCCAAGCCCGCGCAGCTTTATTTTAAGCAGATTGGTTAAGTTCATGCCGTGCTTATTACCAAGCGGCCAGCCATACCCGCCCTCTGCACGTGGAAGCGGGTTTTCTGCAACTCTGTTGATTGTTTTTAAAATTACTTTTTTAGAAGATGTATCAATTTTAGATAAGTCATCAATAGCCCTGCTGTCAAATTCCACTTTATAAGCCATTACTCAATATCCACCTCAACATCTTCAAGGTCTTTATCCGTAACGCCCAAAAGCTTCATTGCATCTTCCCGGCTATAAACTTTTCTTTCCGGCGCGTTAATTCTTTCCATCGCCTCAATGTAAAGTTCCATATCAAACAAACGCTCCAAAAGCTGGTCATACCTTTCCGGCGAAATCAAAACACATTCAGGAAGATTATTTTTAAAAACATATTTAGTGCCGCTTTTTTTCACTTCTTCAAATATTTTGGCAGCACCGCCTTTATTAAAATTACTGATAGGCACAATTTTTTCTGCCGTCAATACTCCACTCATACACTTCACCATCCTTTTGCCATCATTTTACCATATTTCAGAAAATTTATCTATAAATTTTCGGAGATTGTTTGTGTACTGTTTATGTAACACTCAAATTTATGTTTTTGCCATACATAAACTAACCCCCGATACATAAAGTACCGGGGGTTTAAACAGCCTTCCCTCATTTGGCCATTAGTCGATAATGTTGTGCTGATATTCGTTGTACTGAGCTTTTAGTTTCTGCATAATTTCTGCCATTTCCAGCTGCAAATTGGAAGCTGCGTCAAAGTCGCCTCTTGCAAATGCTTCGCGGGTCATGGTAAACAGGCTCGGCTGCTCGGTAACATCTTTAGCCATGGTGTTGCGCATTGCGGCGATTTTTTCCCACATTGCCGCATCATGCGTGGTATGGTTATCGTCGTCATGCAATTTTTTCATCAGGCAAATTTCCTTATGATATTCAGGAATAATTCTGTTCAGAAGTTCCGTCTGCCAACGGATTAAAGCGCCTTTGGCAAAGGATTCGATAAATTCTTTTTTAAGAATGTTGCCGGTGGTAAGCACGGCAATTTTTTCCGGATAGTTTTTAATGGCGCACATGTTTTCCCAAACGGTTGCGGGCGGTTTGCCAAACAGGTGGGCGCGTTCTTCTTCGTTGTAGTCTTCAAATACGTCATGCTCGCTGCGGTATTCTCTGTCTTTTTCAAGGTAGAAGGCTTCGTCGCCCGCTTTTTTGGACAGCTCGTTTTCCATTTCCTTAAGCGTTCTGCCGGATTCCACGCAGGCTTTAATGCCGTCCAGCATAGAGATGTAGAAAGCTGCAATGGCAAGGTAGGTATTGGTATACGGGTTCGGGGAACGCATTTCAATACGGGTTGCCATCGGGCTGTCGATGTCGCGGATTAAGCCTGCCAGAATGGTACGGTTACGGGAAGGTACTTCCGGGCTGAGGCCGAGCGAAGTTACGATGCAGACAGGTGCTTCAAAGCCGGGTTTCAAACGGTTCAGAGAGTCGATAGTGGAAGAAATGAAGGGGTTGATTACTTCGTAGTTTTTCAAAAGCCCCATCATGGAACCGTAACCAACAGCAGAAAGGAATTCAGTGTGCATATCTTTCGGTGCAAACAGATTAACAACTTTGCCGTTTTTCATTTTGGCGGCAATGCCTACGTGGGTATGTTCGCCGCTGCCGGCAACGCCCGGAACGGGTTTTGCCTGGAAGGAAACTTCAAGGCCGTTCAGACGGAAAATTTCTTTAACGATAATGCGCGCCAAAAGTTCGTTATCGGCAGTTTGTACGCCGTAGCTGTATTTCCAGTCTACTTCCAGCTGTTCCATAACGTGGGTCATATGGCCGTTGTCGTCAATCTGCCCGCGTACGCCGCCGCATTCTTTATGGCCCATTTCAGGCCCGAGGCCGTAGGCTTCCAGCATTTCCACGGTTTGTTCCAGCGCGGTGCGTACGTTGCCGCGGCAGCGCTGCCAGTATTGTTCCTGCATCATCTGCGAGGAGCTTAATGCTTCAATCGGAGCATCTTCACGCGGAGATTTTACCCAAAATTCAAGTTCGGTTGCGCAGGTGAAAATAATTTTTTCAATGTCTTCACCGTTAATATGTTCCAAACCTGCAACCTGAGGATGCTTTTTAAAGAGCTCCAGCAGTTCTTTTTCAACATAGTCCAGCGTATCGTGCAGAATAGAGCGGGAGTCAACGCGTACGTTGTTGTGTACAAGGAAGCACGGAATACGCAGCGTGCCAACCATTCTGCCGGTTGCGGAATCGAAATGTTCGTAGTTATAGTCAATATACCAGTTTACGCTGCTGTCGATTTTCATATCAACGCGGGCGTTATTTAAAGTAGCAATGCCGGTAAGCACAACGGAGCTGCCGTCGGTCTGGGCAGCCATGCCTTCCAGAAAGCCGTCAATATCTTTCAAAAACAGGCTGATAGGCACTTTTTCGTCGGTATCGTTGCCTGCAAAATCCACACCCATAAAGGAAACGAATTTAATTTCCGGGTGTGCTGTTAAAATCTCGGTCAGTGTTTCTCTGTTCTGTTCTTCGGGGCTGATAACATAAAGCATATCGGGGTTCATCATGTCGGTCACCTGCGGCTTTGCGCCGCGCTCCTTTCATTTAATTAAAATAATTAAAACAAAAATAAAATGCAAAAGACCCTGCTACTTGGGCATACAAATAGCAGGGTCTCCATTGACCACGTTTGTATTATAACAAATAATTTTCGCCGCGTCCAGTAAAATCTTTCCGGTTTTGTAAAAATTTTAACGCTTGCCCAAAAAGCGGATGAGTATTTCTTCCAGCATTTCAAACTGCCTGCCGCCGTAGCGGATATTGGCGTTAAAATCTGCCAGCGCCAGCATAAATTCCGATAAGCCGTGCGCAGTAAAATTGCGGCACTGCTCCATTAATTTTTTTACGGCATAGGGTGACATTTTTAAAGCGGAAGCCGCCATTTGCTGATTCATTCCCTGCGCCGCCAGCTCTTTAACCTGCGCCAGACGGCGTACCTGAACGGCAATCAGGCCGCTGACGGCTATCGCTCTGCCGCCGTGTTTCTTTTCGTTCTGCAAAAGTTCCAGCGCTTCGGGCAGGTTCTTTTGGGCAATGGCGTTTAAAAGTGCAAAGCGCGAAACTTCCGGCAGAGAAGAAAATACAGCTTCAACATCGGCTTTTGTCCAGATGCGCCGTTTGCCGCCGTAAACGTACAGCTTTTCTATTTCCTGCTCAAGCAAAAGCAGCGGTGCGGTATCGGCCGCAGAAAGATATTCCATTACCGTCTGTTCCGCATCATATTCAAAACGGCAGCCGCGTTTTTTGGCTTCGGCGTCAAGCCACGGCTTAAGCTGGTACGGCTTCAGCGGTTTACATTCGCAGGCCGCTCCTTCTGCCGCCAGCATTTTATAAAGGCGGCCGCGCTTGTCTATTTTGCTTACGCTGATAAACACATGGCAGAACTCCGGTATGTTTGCCAAAATTGCTTCCAGATTTTCTTTCTGTTTTTTTTCGGCGGCAAAAATTTTATCATCGCTGATGATGACGAGGCTGCTGCCGCCAAAGAACGGATAAGTGTTAACGGCGGCATTAAGCCTTTTTAAATCCGTATCGCGGTCGAACACGCTTATTTCCATATCTTCATCCGCCGCGCTGCCAAAAACATATTTTTTTATGCAGGCTGCGGCTTTGCTGCGGTAATAGTTTTCTTCGCCGTACATTAAAATAACGTTGGGCAGACTTTCGCCTTTCTCCAGCATTTCTATCAGTTTTTCCGGTGCCAGTTCCATAAAATCACCTTAAAAAAATTCTTTGTCGTACCTATAACTATACCATTGCAGGCGGCCTTCGTCAAAACATACTTTTACCGCGCCCATTTTATCGGTGCGCAGCACTTTGGCCCCGGCGGCCTGCAAACGCTGCACGGCATCACGCCCCGGGTGCCCGTAACGGTTATCCGCACCAACGGAAATTACCGCAAGCCGCGGCTTGGCCTGTTTTAAAAACAGCGGCGACGAAGAATAATTGCTGCCGTGATGGGCAACTTTTAAAACATCGGCCGGTTTTATTTTGGCAGCTGCCGCAAGTTCTATGTTTTCATCGGCGTCGCCGGTAAACAAAATGCTGCCTTCGGGTTCGGCTATGCGCATAATTACGCTGCTTTCGTTGCCTCCGCCATCGGATTTTCCTGACGCCAGAACTTCAATGCGGCACTTGCCTAGCGTATATACACTGCCCTCCACCGCTTCTAAAATATTTTGCGGCTTAATATAGTGCAGCAGTTTTTGTACATCTTCCGAAGGTTTTTCCTGCGGCAGCAGCAGCTTATCAATTTTTACAAGACGCGCAAGCCCTGCCGCTCCCCCGGCGTGGTCATGGTGCCCGTGGCTCAGCGCCAAAAGGTCGATCTGTTCCACGCCGAGATACCGCAGATACGGCACAATAATGCGGCTGCCGGTATCAAAGTTTCCCTGCAAACCGCCGCAGTCCACAATAATATTATGCCCGTCTGTTGTCTGCACCAAAGCGGCATCCCCCTGCCCCACATCCATAAAATGCACGGTAAACGGCTGCGGCATAAAAATTTTGTATGCCGCCAAAACAATTATGCCGGCCGAACAAATTGCTGCTGTATACCTGCGCTCCGTTTTGCTGAACCAGTTGTTATTAAACAGCGCGGCAAGCATTATGTAATACAGCACAAAGCACGCCGCAGGCAGATGCGGAACGTTAACTGCCGCCGCAGGCAGCGCCGCAAGGAAACTGACGGCGTTAAGCAGAGGCTGCATGAAAATTCCGGCAGCGTAAATTAAATACGTACCGGCAAAAGGCAGGCACAGCCCGGCAAGCGCGGCTATTACCAAAATTTCCATAGCAGGCACAAGCAGAATATTAGCGGCAAAGGTTACAAGCGAAAGCTGGTTAAAATGCCATAATAAAAGCGGCAGTGAGGCAAGCTGCGCCGCAAGCGTAATGGCAAAACCTTCGCGTACAAGCAACGGTTTTAAAAATTGCAGCCGCTCTTTAAGCTGCGGGTAAATAAATATCAGCCCGCCGGTTGCCGCAAACGAAAGCTGAAAACCTGCATCAAGCAGCCACAAGGGGTTATAAATTAAAAGCAGCACTGCCGCCGCACAGAAAATATTGCCGCTTTGCGCCTTTTTGTAACTACCGGCACCGGCAAGTGCAACCGCACTCATAATGAACGACCGCCATACCGGTGCGCTGCCGCCGCATAACAGCGCATACAAAAATAACAAAAACAGCACCGTTATTATCTGCGCTTTGCCGCGCCTGCCGATAATTAAAATTAAAAAGCCTGCCACCAATGCCATGTGTGTGCCCGATACCGATAATATATGGGCAAGGCCGGTTACGGAAAACGCTTCGCGCATTGCTTCGCTTAAGCCGTCATAACCGCCGAGCGCCATGCCGCACAGCACTGCCCCTGCTTCGCCGTCAACCGTATCTGTTATTTTCTGCCGCAGCCCCAGGGCAAATAAAAAGAATTTATCGCTGATATCCGCTTCGCCCATAACCTGCAAAGCCGCCTGTTTTACAGACATTCTGCCCTGAATGCCCTGCTGTAAATTCCAGTTTTCGCTGTTAAAGCTGCCGGGATTGACAAAACTGTTGAGGCTTTTTAATGTGCCGGTAACAGCAGCGCTGCCGGCTGTAAAATCTTTAACTTTGGCATTCTGCACAAACACGCGTATATTGCTGTGCGCTTCACGTAATTTACCGCTGCCTGTTTGCAGCGCAGTACACTCAAGTATAAACCCGGTGCCTTTTTCCTGTTTTTTCAGCGTCAGCAAATCAACATTGCCGTACACCGTTACCTTTTGTCCGATATAATTTTTAATATCCGCAGTGTGCGGCTGCATAGCCTTACTGCCTGCCGCCATGCCGCACAAGGTAAAAAATATAAGGGCTAATATGGCCGCGCCGTAAGTTTGCGGCTTAAATTTTGCCGCCGCTGCCATAAGCACGGCAAAAACCACTGCCAGCACGACATAAACGCTAAAATACTGTGGCATTAAAATACCGCCGTAATCACCGGCTGCAAAAAGTGCGGCTGCCGCCGCAAACCATGTTTTCATAAATCAAGCCAGGGCTGCATTTTCTTAAACTTTGCCTGCCCTATGCCCTTTACGTTCATAATGTCCTCAACTCTGGCAAAGCCGTGAGCAGAACGGTATTCCACAATGCGCTGCGCCGTTACCGCGCCAACGCCCGGCAGTGTTTCCAGTTCTTCCGCCGTGGCAGTGTTTAAATGTACCTTGCCCGTTAAAGCGGGTTTGCTTTCCTGCGCAGCATTGTAAGAAGCGCTGCCCTGCTCTGCCGTTTCCGCACTGCTTGCAGTGGTATTTGCAGCGGCAAGCCTGCGCCGTTCTTTTGCGCTCAGGCGGGGCACATTAACCTGCATACCGTCCTTACAGATTTTTGCAAGGTTAACTTTGTCCTTATTGGCTTCTTCCGTCATTCCGCCTGCGGCGGCAATGGCTTCCACGGCTCTGCTTCCGGGCGCAATTTCGTGCAGTCCCGGGTTTGCCACAGCGCCGCTTACATAAACCGTTATTTTCGCTTCTTCTTTTTCGCTTGCCGTATTTACGGCCTGCTGTTCAATTTTTAAAACATCACCTTCACGCTCATGCGGCCAAAAAGCGGCCAGCAAGCAAAAAACTACTGCCACGGCAACGGCCATTATTTTTTTATTCAATTGCGCCATCTGTTCAACTCCTGACAAAATAAAAAACTCCCCGGATTAAATCCAAGGAGTTTTTATAAATTTAACCTGTTATGGTTTTACAACGATATTAACCAGACGGCCCGGTACACAGACAACTTTAACAATTTTGGAGGTGTCAACAGTTTCTGCAATATGCGGTTCGGCAAGGGCAAGTTTTTCCAGCTCGTCTTTGGTGGCAGCAGCAGGAACAACGAGGCGTCCTTTAAGTTTGCCGTTAACCTGCAAAGCAATTTCAATATTATCCACTTTCATGGCTGCTTCATCATATTCAGGCCATTTTTCTTCGTGGATGCTGCCTTCTTCGGAAATTACGCCGTGCCACAGTTCTTCCGTAATATGAGGAACGAACGGTGAGAGCAATTTCAGCAGGTTGGAAACAACTTCGTAAATAAGACCGGCATGCGGAGTTTTTTCTGCTTCTTTATAAGCATACAAGGCATTAACCAGTTCCATCATGGCACTGATGGCAGTGTTAAAGTTAAAGCGCTGCTCAATGTCATCCGTTACCTTTTTAATGCTGGTATGCAGCACGCGGCGCAGTTCTTTGCCTGCTTCGCTCAGTTCTGCCGGGTTATACTGCGTAAGTTTTTCTGCCAGCACATCCTGGTAATGGTAAACTATACGCCATACCCTGCCCAGGAAGCGGAAGGAGCCTTCAACGCCCTGGTCGCTCCACTCAAGTTCTCTTTCGGGCGGTGCGGCAAACATAATAAACAGCCTTGCCGTATCTGCGCCGTATTTGCCGATAATTTCTTCCGGCGAAACAACGTTGCCGAGAGATTTACTCATTTTGGCGCCGTCTTTAATAACCATGCCCTGAGTCAGGAGGTTGGTAAACGGTTCTTTGTAATCTACAAGGCCTGCATCGTGCAGAACTTTCATAAAGAAGCGGGAATACAAGAGATGCAGAATTGCATGTTCGATACCGCCGATATACTGGTCAACAGGAGACCAGTAATTTACTTTGTCTTTTGCAAACGGTGCTTTATCGTTTTTCGGGTCGGTATAACGCAGGTAATACCAGGAGGAGCACAGGAAGGTGTCCATGGTATCGGTTTCGCGTCTTGCAGGCTTGCCGCATTTCGGGCAGGTGCAGTTTACGAAGCTTTCGGAAGTTGCCAGCGGGGATACGGCACCGGCGTCAAACTTAACATCTTCCGGCAGCATAACCGGCAGCTGGTCTTCCGGCACAAGCACTTCGCCGCAGTCCGGGCAGTAAATAACCGGAATCGGTGCGCCCCAGTAACGCTGGCGGCTGATTAACCAATCGCGCAGGCGGTAATTTACACGGCGTTTGCCGATGCCCATTGCTTCAATTTTATCTTTAATTGCTTCCATACCGGCATGCAGCTCCATACCGCTGAACTCGCCGGAATTAACAAGCACGCCTTCCTTTTCTTCATAGGCGTCGGTCATATCTTCTAATTTAAGCTCTTTATCCTTGGGGTTAATTACAACAATTTTCTCAAGGCCGTATTTATCCGCAAACATCCAGTCGCGGGCATCATGTGTAGGTACGCCCATAACAGCGCCGGTACCGTAATCGTAAAGTACATAGTTGGTAATCCAAACCTGCACTTTTTTGCCGGTAAGCGGGTGTATGCAGTAGCAGCCGGTAAACAGGCCCTCTTTTTCAGATTCGCTGGAAGTACGTTCAATATCGGACTGATTTCTTACACGGTCGCAGAAAGCTTTAATTTCTTCGGCTTTCGGGTTGTTTACGCACAGTTTTTCAACCAGCGGATGCTCTGCGGCAAGTACAACATAGGTAACGCCGTAAATCGTATCCGGGCGGGTGGTATAAACAGGAATGCGTTCGCCGATTTCCGGGAAATCGAAGCTGAATTCCAAACCTTCGCTGCGGCCAATCCAGTTGCGCTGCATGGTTTTAACGCGTTCCGGCCAGCCTTCAAGAAGGTCAAGGTCTTTTAAAAGTTCGTCTGCATAATCGGTAATTTTAAAGAACCACTGTTCCAGGTCTTTTTTTACTACTTCGTGGTCACAGCGCCAGCATTTGCCGTCAATAACCTGTTCGTTGGCAAGTACGGTGTTGCAGGTGTTGCACCAGTTAACGGCCGATTTCTTTTTAACAGCCAGGCCGCGTTTGTAAAACAGTTCAAAGAACCACTGGGTCCATTTATAATAATCGGGTTTGCAGGTAGTTACTTCGCGGTCCCAGTCGTAAGAAAGGCCGAGGCGTTTCTGCTGGCGCGTCATATTGGCAATATTTTCCATCGTCCATTTTTTCGGCGGAATGCCGTGTTTAATAGCGGCGTTTTCCGCGGGCATGCCGAAAGAATCCCAGCCCATGGGGTGCAGCACGTTAAAACCGTTCATGGTACGGAAACGGGCTACAACGTCGCCGATAGAATAGTTGCGGACATGGCCCATATGCAGGTTGCCGGAAGGATACGGGAACATTTCCAGCACATAAGATTTCGGGCGGCTGCTGTCCATCTCTGTTTTAAAAGTTTTGTGTTCTTCCCAATAAGCTTGCCATTTGGCTTCAATCTCATGGGGATTATACTTTTCCTGAATCATATTTTTCAACCTCGCAAATAAAGCTATTTATAGATAATACCCTTAAAATTATATAGCTTACAGGATTTAAAGTCAATTATAAATGCCCTGCACCTGCATTAATATCGCCAAAGTGTAAAAAATATGATACAATCAAAGAAGATTTTACATAAGAAGGAGACAGCATGAGCCTTTTTGCTATCGGTGACTTTCATTTATCGGGCGAACCGCCTGCCAAACCAATGGAAGTTTTCAGCCCGAACTGGGAAAACCATTTTGAAAAAATACGCCGTAACTGGCTGACAAAAATTACAGAAACAGATACCGTAATTATCTGCGGCGACACCTCGTGGGCCATGTCGCTGGAGGCTGCCATGCAGGATTTGAAGCGCATTGCCGCCCTGCCGGGGCAGAAAATAATTCTGCGCGGCAACCACGATTACTGGTGGACTTCGCTGAAAAAAATGCAGCAGGCCACGGAAGGCAAATTTATGTTTTTACAGAACAACTTTTTTGCCTGCGGCGATGTTGCCGTCTGTGGTTCGCGCGGCTGGATTCTGCCGTCGTCGGAAGCGTTTACGGATGACGACAGGCATATTTACCTGCGTGAAGGCATAAGGCTGGAAAATTCGCTTGCCGCCGCCAAAAACGCAGGCTTTAACAAATTTGTTGCCGCCCTGCATTACCCGCCGCTGTATAAAGCAGACGAAGAAACCATATTTACGGAACTTTTTGCCAAATACGGCGTTGAGCACTGCGTTTTCGGGCATATCCACGGGCAGGACGCAGGCAATATTTTTGAAGGCGAAACCCGCGGCGTAACTTATAAGCTTGTAAGCTGCGACACGCAGAACTTTATGCCGCAGCTTGTACTGCCGTAAGAACCGCCATTGCGCCATAAAATTTTATTTACAACCTTATTCCACACTCATCCGGGTGCGGATTTTTTATTGCTGTTTTAATCGGTACGCCGTTACAAAAGGCTGCAAAACACTTTCATTACGCGCAAACGTTACTCCGTCTTCAACAATCAGCCTGCCGTCGCAAAGGGCAATGCCGTTTACGGAAGCGCCTCTTTTAACGGTAATATCGTATTTTGAAAGCAGCAGCGCTTTGCCGAGCACGGCATTTTTGCCTATTTCAATCTGCCCGTCGCTGATAATAACGCAAAAATCAGGCATTTTGGTGCCGTCAGCAATAAAAATACTCATTTGGGAAACAAGCACGCCTTCGCCTTTGATGTTTTTGGAGTTTGCAGCAATGCTTTTGCTGTAATTGCCTTCATCATAATACAGTGCGCCGCCAAGCCCGTATTCTTCAAATGTGCTTTTGGTAGGAAAATCCATTTCCTTAAACGCGGCAAAATTTTTCACATCAAGGCTTTGTAAAATTTCACCAAGTTCACCGGCATAAGCAATGCCTTCCGGCAGATTTTCCGCGCCCTGCAAACTTTTACCGGCGGCAAGCGTATAACATTTCCCAAGTTCCGAAATTTGCTGAGGCAAAGCTATTTTAAGCTGCTGCAAAGCAAAAGTTTCGCCTCCTGCTTCTGCCTGTACGGTGTATTTTTTTATGCCGCCGGAAGTGCTTTCTTCAAATATTCCTGCTTTAAGCGTGTAATTGCCGGGCTGCAGCTTCTGCGGCGGCAAATTAATTCCGTCTTCCGGCAGGCTGCCGTTTTTTAAACCGGCTTTTGCAAGTGCCTGCACCGCGAATTGCAGCTGACGGCGCAAAATACGCCTGCCGTTTTCTTCCGCTTCCTGGCGCACCCAGTACGCCGCCGCATGCAGGCATACCGCCGCACACAAAATACCTGCCAGCACTGCTGTGCCTATGCCGCCTCGGCAATCCTTCAAAATTTTATTAAAAACTGCCATTTGCCAAAACATAAACTTCCGTAAATTTTTTGCTGCGCCCGCTTGCATTATCTTTAAATTCCAAAGTTACCTTAATTTTATCTGCGGCAAGCTGTTCCGCTTTTATGGACTGCAAAGTAACCTCCGCCAGTGAAAGCGGGTTTACGCCGCGCGTGGAATTATATTTAATTTCGCGTGCCAGCGCGCCGCCGCTGCGGTAAAACGTTACCTGCCTGTTGCCGTACACTTCGGTGCAAACAATTTTATCATTGCTGCCAGTAGTTATTTTTAACCTGCTGCTGTTTAATAGCAGTTCGCGTTCAATAAAACTCTGGCTGTAACGTGCGGCACGGTATAAAAGCAAGTCGCTTTTTAAATTTTGCCACGAAGCCGCAAAGGCAGAAAGCCCGTTATAAAAAACAACGGCACAAATACCGGCAGCAGCAAGTGCCGCACAGGTTTCCGCAAGTAAATAGCCCTTGTTATTCACCGCCGGTTACCACGCTTGCCAGTATTTTCCCGCTGCTGTTTTTAACCGTTACATAATAAAACGGTCCTGTGAGGCCGGGGCAGTAAAACTCAGTTTTTTCAACGGCAAGCCCTGCCTGCTGCAAAGCTGTTTCGTCATAAGCACCAGCTGCCGCATTAAACGCATCTGCTGCCGCGTTGCGCTGCACCATTAACTTTATGCCGCTTGTATATGCGCCAACCGCGCTTACGCAGATAATTACTGCCGCTGCCAGGCACACTAAAACTTCCGCCAGCAAATAGCCTTTGCTGCCCTTCATTTAAACACAACCCTTCCGGTAACAGGCTGTACCTGCAGCCATTTGCTGATAGTTTTATCCTGGCGGCATTTAATAATATAATTATTGGCTGCCGAAGGCGCTCCTTCGCCGGAAAATTTCAGCGCGGTAAAATGCTGATCAAAATATAACCCATTTTCAAACTTTCTTAAAACGGAAAGTTTGCCGCCGTAATAAATGCGGTAACCGCCTTTATCGGCGTCCATTTCCAAACGGCTTTTACCGCTCATATCGTAAAAAGAATACTGCTGCAAAGCTGCAATATCACCGGCAAGGCATTGGGCAGCGCGTTCTGCCTCCATTTTCAGCAGATACTTTTGCACGCCGCCGTAAGTGGGCACCAAAAAAGCAGCAGCCATTGCCGTAAGCCCTGCCGCTGCCAAAAACTCTGCCAGCCCGAAGCCCTTATTCTTCAGCGTCACTGCTGCCATCGGACGTTACCGGTTCACCGTCCGCATTTTTGCCTTTCAAAGTGTAGGTCAGCTTGTCGCCGGAAGGAGTGTACACCAGCTCCGTTCCGGTGGCATCCTCAAACTTCTTGCCTTTGGCAATGTATTCATCCACCAGATCGCTTAAAGCGCTCGGGCAGGTGCCGTTATCCATTTTATAAAGTAAAATGGCGTTATCAATTGTTGCCAGGTCGCTTTCAAGGCGGGCGTTTTTAGCGCGCCCGGCTGCGCTGTCAAGCGACGGCAAAAGCATGGCGCCCAAAACTCCTAACAAAGCCACCACCGCCAAAACTTCCAATAAAGTAAACCCGGCATTGCCGCGTAATTTGTTAAGCAAATTATAACCCCTTCCATAATCAAAATCCGGGCAGCGCGCCCGATAAGGAAAACATTGGTGCAGCCACAGCCAGAATAACCGCCGAAACAACCCCGGCCGCTACTGTTAAAAGCAACGGCTCCAGCACTGTTTTTAAGTTTTTCAGCGTATCGTCAAAACGGTACTGCAAAATTTCTGCGGCACGCATTAACATTTCCGGCAGGCGTCCCGTTTCGGCCCCCACGCCGATAAATTCCGCACTTAAACTGCCAAATAACGGTTTTGCCTTTAATGCCGCCTCTGCCGGGTTAACGCCGCGCAGCACGTCAGCGGCAAAAACTTCCGCCCTGCGGCACAGCCCGGCATCCCCCAACACCGAACCTGCAATCTGCGCCGCCTGCGGCAGAGGTATGCCGCCGTGCAGAAGCAGCGCCAGAACTTTGTTAAAGCGAATTTCCAGATACAGTTCTTTCTGCGCTTTAAAAAACGATACTTTAAACACAAGTTCAAGCAGCCGCTTTCGCTGCGCAGCCGCAATTACCAAAACTACTGACAGTAATACGCTCACTGCCGGCATATTGGCGGCTAAAAATTCCTGCACATCAAAAAGCAGCTTTAAATACGGCGGAAGCTGGGCATTCATTGAAGCATACAAATCTTTAAACAGCGGCAGAACCTGCACAATAAATAAAACTGCCGTTGCCAATGAAGCTAAAAAAAGAAAGAGCGGATACAAAGATATATTTTTAAGAAAACGCTTCATCTGCACCTGCAATTTATAATATTCTGCCAGTTCTTCCAGCATTTCGCATAAAATACCGCCGTTTTCACCTGCTTCGGCCACTGCCGCAGGCAGTGCGCCCCATACCTCCTGCCTGTTTTTTATGCAGCCTGCAAAACTTATGCCCATTTTTAAATCGCGCTCAATGCCAAGGCAAAGCTGCGCCGTCTTTGGCGGCAGGCGCTCTGCCAATACGCCAAGCGACTTTAAAAGCGGCAGCCCGCTGTTAAGCATCAGCGCCAGCTGGCTGAAAAACACTGTTTTTTCTTCATCGGTTAAACTGTTTTTAGTTTTGCTAAACTTAAACAGCCCCCGCTTTTTTTGCAGGGCACTTGCAGTCTTTTCCGCCTGCAAAAAGGTTAAATAACCATAATTACTGCGCACAAAAGCCGCTGCCTCAAATTCGCTGGCAGCACTGTAAACACCGCTGCGGCTCACGCCGGAAGAATCAACCGCTTTCCACCTGTACTGCTGCACCGCTGCACCCCTTTCCGGGTAATTGATATTCGCCGGTGCAGAAACTTTTCCCACAAATTCTGTTTTTATTTGTGAAAAATTTGTAAAATAGCAAAACACTCCGGCAACGGTTTTATCCGTACCGGAGTGTTTTGTTATTTCATTTTATGCTTTTTACACCAAACCCATCCATTTCCAGTATGTCGCGCCTAAAAGCATTATCAGCGCAAAAGCTATAAGCGTAAGCGGTATGCCGGATTTTACAAAGTCGTTAACTTCAAAAGTATCTGTGCCGTAAGCAATCATGTTCTGCGGTGCGTTTACAGGCAGTATAAAGCCGAAGCTTACAACGTACTGCAAAATCATCGTCATGCCTACTACGTTAACGCCCGGCGTTTTAAGCTGCTGCAGTACGGAAATTATTATCGGTATAATGGCCGATGCAAGACCGGTGGCACTGGCAAAGCCCATGTGGATGACGATAAGGAAAACAGTCATTATAGCGAGCACCATTAAAGTGGTAGAACTTTCCAGCGCAAAGATGGAAACTATCTGGTTGGCAAGCCAGGTTGCAGCTTTTGTGGAAAGCAGCGCGCTGCCGAGCGAAATGCCCACGCCAAACAGCACAACCGTGCCCCAGTTAATTTTATTTACGGTTTCGTTCCAGTGCATTACGCCGATTTTAGGCAGCATTAAAAGTGTTATCGCTACCATGGTACTGGTGGAAGTATCTATGCTGTGCAAAACTTTTTCGGTAGTCCAGAAGAACAGCAGGCACAGCGAAATTACCAAAAGCTTTAATTCGTCGGCGCTTATTTTGCCCATTTCTTTCAGCAGGCGCGTTACCGTAGCCTGCCCGCCGGCAATTTCATCAATTTCAGGCGGCATAATATGCAGCATCAGTTTATAAAGCGCGGCCGACATCAGCACGGCAAACGGGGCAGCGGCAATAAACCAGTCCAGCCACGAAATATCAACGCCAAGCGTCTGGCTGATGAAGTTTACCGCAACCATGTTCTGCGCCGCCGCGGTTTTTATACCAACATTCCATACGCTGTCAACCTGCGCCACGGTAATCATCAGCATGCCTGCAAAACGGCTTTTCAGCGGTACGCCGAAGGCTTTAATCATGCCCATAACAATGGGGACAAGGCAGGCAACGCGCGCCGTTGTGCTCGGCACAAAAAAGCTTAAAATAAAGCCGCACAAAATAACACCCAGCAAAACGCGGTTTGCTTTTGCCCCTACTTTGGAAAGTATCATCAGGGCAATACGTTTATCAAGCCCGGTTTTGGTCATGGCTGCCGCCAGAAACATAGCTGCCGCCACAAGGCAGAAGGCTGTTGACGAAAACCCTTTCAGCGCCATGCCGAGCCCGGCACTTGTGCCGTACAGCCTGCCTGTTGCCTCGTTAGGCGCAAACCCAACCAGAAGGGCAATTAAAACCATTATCACGCCCGCGCTTACAGGATACGAAATAGCCGTTGTTGCCCAGACAATTACAGAAAACACCATAACCCCAATCATCCTGTGCCCTGCTACCGACAGGCCTTCCGGCGTGGGAAGAAGCACAATAACAGCCAGAACAGCAAGCGCAATATAAAACCCAAAGCGTTTCATAAAACCCGGCTGAGCCTGTTTTAAAGCAGTTTCCTTTCTCATAAAAACACATCCCCTCAAACAAAAATTAAAATAAAAAGAGGCCTGCGTATTAAAACGCAAGCCTCTTTGCTTAAACAAATTATAGCACTTTCACGCCAGAAGGACAATAGTTTTTATTGTAAGTATTGTTACATTCCTTTGTTATATTTAAAGCTGTCCAGCGTGGTATGAATTTTTTTGGCAAGGCTGTCGGGCAGTCCTTCAATATTAACGTTCAGGAAGCCGCGCACAATGGTTGCCGTAGCGTCGTCCTCGCTCATGCCGCGCGCCATAAGGTACTCAATTTCTTCGGGGTTAATGCGGCCAACGGCAGCTTCGTGGCTCATTTCGGCGTTGCCGGTCTGTGCGTCAAGCTCCGGAATTGCCAGAATATAACCTTTATTGCTCAGCATCAAGCCGTCGCATTCCAGATGAGCGCGCACGCCTTCAACTTTGCCAATCATGCAGCCGCGGTTAATAACTTCGCCGCCGGTAGAAATGGTGCGGGTAATAGATTCGGCGCGGCAGCCGTCCGCGTTAAGCACAACCCTACCGCCAATATCAAGGTGCGAGCCTTCCGGCGCAACCAGAATGGAGTTCAAACGTGCAACGGCATTTTTGCCGTTTAAATTAACGGTTGGGTACATCTGCACATCCTTTGCTTTTTCAATTAAAACATAGTTGGAGATATACTGGCCGCCTTCTTCCACCATGGCAACAGTACGCGGGCGCACCACAACATTTTCGCCCCAGCTGTGAATCATTGTAAAGCTCAGCTTGGCATTTTTGCCGATATACATTTCGCTGATGCCGATATGCATGCCGTTTTCAACTTCATGTGCCGAAGTACAGCCGGAAATAATGCTCAGTTCCGCGCCGTCCTCAACAATAATAACATTGTGTACATGCTGCAGCTGCTGGTCATGGCTGATGCACATGCAGGCCTGCAGCGGCGTGGTAATTTTTTCGCCCGCCTTTACGCGGATAAAATAACCCTGCTCTTTTTCAAGGGCGGTTCTTGCAGTATATTTATCGGTATCGGGCTGCACAGCCTTCCACCAGTATTTTTCCACCAGCTCCGGATATTTTTCGGCAGCCTTGCCGGTGCTCATCAGCTCCAGCGGAGTTTGTTTTTTTACTTTAATTTCCACAGCATTGTTATCAAGCTGCACAAACGAAGCGCTGCGGCTTTCTTCTTCCGCCGCGCCGGTTTCAATGCCAACGTACTCCAGGCGCCCGCGCGTTGCTTCCGAAAGGTCATCCACGCTTTTAAGGCTGCCCTTATCACTGTCGCTGTAAGAGCTTAAATCTATGTCATTGCCGTAAACGGCTTTTTTCTCAAGTGCAGCAGTAAGTTTTTTATTATCCATTATTTTTTCACCTCGCATTTGCCGCGTTTCACACAGGTTTCATAACCTGCCTGCCCAATGCAGTTCAGTACGTCCAGCGGGTCACCGCAGGCACAGGTCATTTTTCCTTCATAAAGAATATGCGCATGGCTGGCAGGCACATATTTTAAAATATGACCGGAATGGGTAATAATCAGCCCGCTGCGTTTGCTTTCCAGCGGATTGTAATTTTCCCAGCCCTGGTTTTTAATGCAGCACGGTTTATCGCAGCCCGCGCCGCCGCACGGTTCGGTATGCAGAATATAGTTTACGGCTTTGCCGACAAGGGCAATGTTTTCCAGGTCAACGCCGCTTTCCGGTTCATCCAGCAAAAGCAGGTCGGGGTTCTGCGCCATCAGCTGCAAAAGCTCGCAGCGTTTCAACTCACCGCCGCTGAAGCCATCGTTAACGCTGCGGTCGAGGAAATTATCCAGCCCCATCCATTTAGCCATCGTTTCGGCTTCTTCACTGGTTGCGCCGCAAATTTCCACCATTTTGCGCAGCGAAAGCCCGCGTATCGTCGGCGGACGCTGAATCATTACGCCAACGCCGAGCCTTGCCCTTTCGTCGCAGCTCATATCTGTAATATCCTGCCCTTTAAAATAAATTTTGCCTTCTAAAATTTCGTAACGGTTAAAGCCCATAATCGCACCTATAAGGGTGGATTTGCCGGTGCCGTTAGGCCCGAACAGCACATGGACTTCGCCGGGTTTAATATGCAGATTAATATCGTTAAGTATTTTACGCCCGCGTACAGCCACGGACAAATGCTCTATTTTTAACACTTAATTTACCTTCTTTCTTCAGGATTTGCTTTGATTGCGTTATCATTATAACACAGCTTCCAAATTAATTCCATACTTTTTTTGTAGGAATTTCTCCATAGCCATTTATTTATACATGTGCTACAATAATAACAACGCTTTTATTATAAGCAGGAGGTAACTATGCATCAATATCTTTTTTACATCGGCGATTTCCCAATCCGTATGTACGGGCTGGTTTTATGTATGAGCATTTTTCTGGCAACGGGCGTGGCCTACTTTTTAGCCAAGCAGGACGGACGCTGGCACCAGCACGTTCTTGATATCGGCATTTACGGCGGCTTTGCCGGGCTTATCGGCGCGCGCCTTTGGGATGTGTTTTTTTTCGACTGGGATTACTACCAGCACCACCTGCTGGAAATTCCCTTTGTATGGCAGGGCGGCATGGCAGTGCAGGGCGGCATTATTGCAGGCGTGCTTACCGGCATTTGGTACTGCAAGCGCCATAATATCGACTGGGTTGCCTTTGCCGATATCGTTACGCCCTCCATTCTTATAGGGCAGGCGGTTGGGCGCATGGCAAACCTGCTGAACGGCGATGCCTTCGGCACCCCTACCGGCGGCAACTTCGGCATTCTGTACCCCGTTGGCACGCTGGCACACAAAACCTACGGCAGCCAGCCGCTTTGGCCTGCGGAAGTTTGGGAAGGCCAGCTGGACGTTGTAATTTTTGCCCTTTTATTAATCTTCCGCGCCTGCGGCCACGCCAGAGGGCAGGTTATGTGCCTGTATGTTATGCTGTATTCCGCCGTGCGCTTTGGGCTGGAAATGCTGCGCGGCGACTACGTGGAACCGTTCCTGTTCGGCTTAAAATCGGCGCAGGCAACAAGCTTGATATTCTTTTTAATTGCGCTTGCCGCCTTTATTTACTGCGGCGTGAAGGATAAAAAGCAACCAGCCGCTTCCAAAGCTGCATCAAAAAAATAATAAAAAATATTAAACTTATTATAAATGACGAATGATTAAAAATTTTTATATGTTCACAAACTGTTCAAATTCTTGCCCTTTTTATGTCAAATATATTTTGTATAATAAAGCCATAGCAAGTGAGAACTTGCTAAACCCTTCCCATCAAATTCATCATAAACAGCTTTCCTAGAGAGCGGCGCTTGCACTAATCCCCTGCAAGCGCTGTTTCTCTTTACGTTAAAATGCCGCCGGAGCGCGGCTTTTTTTATTATGCCACAGCATTTTACCACAGCCGTTTAAAAATGCCGGTACGCAAAAACCTCCGCAGAAAATTTTTGCGGAGGTTTTCTTTTGCCGTTATTCAATTATCTGCCCAAGCGGCTTTTAAAATCGTTGTAGTTAAATTTTTTAATCAGCTTAAGCTGCCCTGATGCCGTATATGAATAAATGGCAGGCAGCGGCATGCCGTTAAAGGTATTGTTTTTGCAGGTAGTGTAAATTGCCATATCGCCAAACAAAAGCATATCGCCTTCGCCAAGCGGCGCGTCAAAGCTGTAATCGCCGATAACATCTCCCGCAAGGCAGGTTTGGCTGCCCAAACGGCAGGTATAACTTTTTTCTGCGGCGTCGCCTGCGCCGTACAGCGGCGGACGGTAGGGCATTTCTAAAACATCGGGCATGTGGCAGGCAGCACTGGTATCAAGTATCGCGATATTGGTGCTGCCGTTTTTGATTATATCCAGCACGCGCGTTGCCAAGTAACCGGCGTTTAAAGCGCAGGCTTCGCCAGGTTCCAAGTACACGGTTACGCCCCATTTTTGCTGCGCATAATTAATGCATCGTTCCAGCAGGCTGATGTTATAACCGGGGCGGGTAATATGGTGCCCGCCGCCAAAATTAAGCCACTGCATTTTGGACAGCACATCGCCGAAACGCTGTTCAACGGCTTGTAAAGTTATTTCCAAGTCACCGGCATCCTGCTCGCACAGCGTGTGGAAATGCAAGCCATCCAGCATCGCCGCAAGCCCCGGTGTCATTTGCTCATCCCACTGCGCGCGGGTGGTGCCCATGCGGCTGCTGGGAGCGCAGGGGTCGTAAATGGCGTGCCCTTCCTGCGTAGAACATTCCGGGTTAATGCGCAGGCCCACGCTTTTGCCCGCCTGTTTGGCAGCGGCGCCGTATTTTGCCAGCTGGCGCGGAGAATTAAACACTATATGCCCCGCGTATTTTAGCAATTCGGCAAACTCGTCCTCACGGTAAGCGGCGCAAAAAACGTGTACTTCCTTGCCGGGCATTTCTTCCGCGCCAAGGCGTGCCTCGTACAAACCACTGGCTTCCGTACCGGCAAGGTAAGACGCAAGCACCGGGTATAAATCGTAGTTGCTGAACGCTTTCTGCGCCAGCAAAATTTTACAGCCCGTACGCTCTGCCACGCCCGCCAAAATTTCGCCGTTGTGCTTCAGCATCACTTCGTCCAAAATATAACAGGGCGTGGGCAGGCTGCCAAAAACTTCCTGCGGCAGCTTACCGCGCAGCCCGGCAAACTGCGGGCGGCTGTCTTTAGTTAAAACGCCCATCAGTCTACCAGCACCGGGGCATAGCTTTCGCTTCTGGGCAGGCCGTATTTATCCAGCGCGTCCAGGAACGGGTCCGGGTCAAACTCTTCCACGGTGTACACGCCGGGTTTGTTCCATTTGCCGGTCAGCAGCATCATTGCGCCGCACATAGCAGGTACGCCGGTGGTGTAGCTTACTGCCTGGCTGCCGACTTCTTTGTAGCATTCTTCGTGGTCGCACACGTTGTAAATATAATAGGTTTTATCTTTGCCGTCTTTTTTGCCGGTAAAAATGCAGCCGATATTGGTTTTGCCCTTAGTACGCGGGCCAAGGCTTGCCGGGTCGGGCAGCAGGGCTTTCAAAAATTTAATCGGCACAATTTCGTGCCCTTCAAACATTACCGGCGTGGTAGAAAGCATGCCTACGTTTTCCAGGCAGCGCATATGGTCAAGGTAGCTCTGCCCAAAGGTCATAAAGAAGCGGATGCGTTTTACTTCGGGAATGTTCAGCGCCAGGCTTTCAATTTCTTCGTGGTGCAGAAGGTACATATCCTTATGCCCAACCTGGTCAAAATCATATTCGCGCTTAATGCTCATAGCAGGAATTTCTATCCATTTGCCGTTTTCCCAATAGCTGCCGGGGGCAGATACTTCGCGCAGGTTAACCTCGGGGTTGAAGTTGGTGGCGAAGGCATAACCGTGGTCGCCGCCGTTGCAGTCCAAAATATCAATAGTATCGATGGTGTCGAACTCGTGTTTTTTGGCATAAGCGCAGTAAGCCTGCGTTACGCCCGGGTCAAAGCCGCAGCCCAACAGCGCGGTAAGGCCCGCTTCTTCAAATTTTTTGCGGTATGCCCATTGCCAGCTGTAATCAAAATAGGCGCTGAAGCCTGCTTCTTTGCAGCGTTTTTCGTAAACGGCGCGCCATTCGGGGTCATCGGTGTTTTCCGGTTCGTAGTTGGCGGTATCCATATAATTTACGCCGCAGGCTAGGCATGCATCCATAACCGTTAAATCCTGGTACGGCAAGGCAATGTTCATTACAAGGTCGGGTTTGTATTCATTAATCAGCGCTTTCAGCTGTTCAACATCGTCAGCATCCACCTGCGCTGTGGTAATTTTGGTGGCGGTTTTGCCTTGCAGTTCTGCCGCGAGCTTATCGCATTTGGCTTTGGTACGGCTGGCAATGCACAGCTCCGTAAAAATTTCGCTCACCTGGCAGCATTTGTGGATGGCAACGGTAGCAACGCCGCCGCAACCGATAACAAGAACTTTACTCATTTTACAACTCTCCTTTAAATTTTATTTATGCAATGCTAAAAGCAATTCCCTCAAAACTTTGCAGGCCGTAGCGGTCGATACGCCGCTGGCGTCCAGCATCGGTGCCAGCTCGTTTACGTCCGCGCCGATTACGTTGGCCGTACACACGCAGCGCAGTGCAGCCAACAGCTGTACAAAACTTACGCCGCCAGCTTCCGGCGTGCCGGTGCCCGCAAAAACGGCAGGGTCAAGGCAATCCAAATCTATCGTAAAATACACGGGCGTGCCGTCAGCCTTAAGCTGCGCCACGGTTTCTTCCAGCCCGTCAAAAGTAAATTTCTGCATTTGGGTATGTTCTTTGGCAAAGGCAAATTCTTCGCGTTCGCCGCTGCGGATGCAGAACTGATGGATGCGCCCATCACCCACAAGCTCGTGGCAGCGGCGGATAACACAGGCATGGCTTAATTTTGCGCCGAGGTAATCGTCGCGCAAATCGGCATGCGCATCAAAATGGATGATATGCAGGTTAGGATATTTTTTTACGGCGGCACGCACAGCGCCCAGCGTTACAAGGTGCTCGCCGCCCAACAGCAGCGGCAGCTTTCCGTCCGCCAAAATCTCTGCCGCGCGCGCTTCAATATCCGCCAAAGCGGCTTCCGAACTGCCGAAGCACAGCTCCATATCGCCGCTGTCAAATACGGCGCAGTCCGTTAAATCAGCATCCTGGTAAGGGCTGTAAGTTTCCAGCCCAAAGCTTTCGTGCCGCATCGACGCCGGGCCAAAGCGCGCCCCGGGGCGGAAGCTGGTGGTAGAATCGAAAGGTGCGCCGTACAGCACTATTTTCGCAGCGGCATAATCGCTGTCACAGCCGATAAAATTTTCCACATTAGGCTTCATGGCTCAGTCCTCCACTTCTTTCAGCATTTCTTCCAAAAATGCGGGCAGGCAAAACGCCCCTTTATGCAGCCGCGTAGTGTAGTAACGGGTGTGCATATTCAAAGCGTTCCACGCCTCGCTGTCCAAATCGTCCATGGGGTGGTATTTTTTGCTGGCAAAGCCAAACAGCCAGTAACCGGCGGCATAAGTAGGGATATGCGCCTGGTACACCTTGCTGATGGGGAAGGTGCTGGCAATGCGTTTATGGCTGCGCTGCATAGCCGCAGCGTCCTCCGCATAAAACGGACTGCCCTGCTGATTCACCATAATGCCGTCCTCGCGCAGCGCGTTAAAGCAACTGCCGTAAAACTCACGCGTAAACAGCCCTTCCGAAGGCCCGAACGGGTCGGTGGAATCCACAATAATCAAATCGTATTCTTCCTCGCAGCGGCGGATAAATTTCAGCGCGTTGCCGAAATAAATATGCACGCGGCGGTCATCCATGCGGCAGGCATTGCTGGGCAGATAGGTACGGCAGGCTTCCACCACCTGCGGGTCCATCTCCACCAAGTCAATGCGGCGCACACGGTCGTAGCGCGTCAGCTCGCGCACAACGCCGCCGTCGCCCGCGCCGATAACCAAAATATCTTTAATGCCCTGATGCACCGCCATCGGCACATGGGTAATCATCTCATCGTAAATAAATTCGTCCCTTTCAGTCAGCATCACGTTGCCGTCAAGGGTCAGCACGCGCCCAAACTCCGGCGTTTCAAAAATGTCTATGCGCTGGTAATCGCTCTGTTTGGAATATAAATGCCTGTTAACCCTAATACTGTGCTTTACGTCCGGGGTATGAAACTCACTGAACCACATTTCCATTTTTTGCCCCCTCCTTTATTCCAGCACGTTAATCCGTGTTAAATCCGGGTCTTCCGAACCCGTCATGCTGCAGCCTTTTTCCTTGGCATAGCCGATATGTTCCAAAATTTCGCCGGTAATGCGCTCGCCCGGCGCCAAAATAGGTATACCCGGCGGATAGCACATTACAAATTCGCTGCACACGCGCCCTTCGCTTTCTGCCAGCGGCACGCTGATTTTCGGCGCGTAAAACGCTTCCTGCGGGCTGGTAACAACCTCCGGCTCAATGTATTCCTGCGTCAGCATGCCGGTGCCGTCCTTTTGGTAGCGGCGGCGTATCTCCGCCAGCGCGCTCACCAGGCGTTCCAGCTCCTGCGGCCTGTCACCCATGGAAAGATAAGCCAAAATGTTGCCGATGTCGCCGAACTCAATTTGTATGTCATACTCGTCGCGCAGAATGTCATACACTTCAATGCCCGCCAGCCCAATATCCAGCGTATGCACGCTCAGCTTGGTGGTGTCAAAATCAAATACGGAATTGCCGTTCATCAGCTCGCGCCCAAAAGCATAATAGCCGCCCACGGCGTTAATCTCGCGGCGGGCGTATTCCGCCATATCCGCCACCTGGTGAAACACCTTGCGTCCGCGCAAAGCTAAGTTGCGGCGGCTGATGTCAAGGCTGGACATTAAAAGGTAGCTGCCCGAAGTGGTCTGTGTAAGGTTAATAATCTGCCGTACATAACCGGCGTGAATGTTCGGTCCCGTCAGCAGCAGGCTGGACTGCGTAAGGCTGCCGCCGCTTTTGTGCATGGATACCGACGCCATATCCGCACCGGCTTCCATGGCCGATACCGGCAGGCCGCTGCCGAAATAAAAATGCGTGCCGTGCGCTTCATCCACCAAACACAGCATACCGGCGTCGTGCGCCATTTTTACAATAGCGCGCAAATCGCTGCAAATGCCGTAATAAGTTGGGTTGTTCACCAAAACCGCAACGGCTTTGGGGTGTTCGGCAATCGCTTTGGCTACCTGTTCGCGCTTCATGCCGAGCGATATGCCCAAGCGCTGGTCTACCTCCGGGTTAACATACACCGGCACCGCGCCGCACAGCACCAGCGCGTTAATAACGCTTTTATGCACGTTGCGCGGCAAAATAATTTCATCCCCGCGTTTGCAGGAAGAGAGCACCATGCTCTGCACCGAGCTTGTAGTGCCGCCTACCATTAAAAAGGCGTGCGCTGCGCCAAAAGCGTCCGCCGCCAGCTCCTCCGCCTCGCGGATAACAGAAACCGGATGGCACAGGTTATCCAGCGGCTTCATGCTGTTCACGTCCACGCCCACGCAGGCCTGCCCCAAAAACGCCGTCAGCTCCGGGTTGCCGCGCCCGCGCTTATGCCCCGGCACATCAAAGGGCACCACCCTCATCCGGCGGAAGTTCTCCAGCGCTTCGTAAATCGGCGCGCGGCTCTGGTCTAAACCGGTACGTTTATTCCTCAATCTTTTCACCCTCCCGGCGGTTACGCAAAACAAAAAACGCAAGCCGTGCTAATGCACAACTTGCGTTCTCAGCCAAAATTCAAGCCCTTCTGCCAACAAGTATAAAGGCAAAAAAGGCGTATATGCTTTCGGATTAAGTCAGAGTCTATATAGCAATTATACTTTTACTACTCGTATTGACCGTTTCACAAGTTTGCGCACTGGCGCATTTCAGTTATGGATAACCAACTTATAAAATTCGAGCTTTTAACTCAATCAATAGGACTGCCCAAAGCAGTCAATCGGCAGTGGACCCGGCTGTCCGTATGGCCTTAACTCTTAAAGAGTGGTCCGTAATAATCGCTTTGAAAAGACTCTTTTAACTTTCCTTTCAAATTGTAAGAATTGTAGCATATTAATATTAACTTGTCAATTAAAACAAGAAAATTATTGCCTGTAATTGCTAAGCTACCTGTATCTCTGCACGGGCGTTAAAACTTCGGCGTGCAGCCCGTCATCATCTTTAAGCATAACGGTAACGGCCCAAATGCCGTGCCCTTTGCAGTCCTTCATGCGCCCTGCCTGCAAATAAGGCCCGTCCTTAAACTGCAAAACGCCTTCCAGCTCCAAAAGCAGCGCAAAATCAAGGCGCTTCCACGCCGTCAAATAACGCTCGTCAAAAAAAACACTTGCCATAATAAGCTCGTCCATGCACCAGCATTCCAGCCTGTACGGCCTGCCGTCCAAAAACGTGCCCTTAACAAAGCCTATGTCGCGCACGCCTTCGTCATTGGGCTTATGCGCCGATACAATATAATTACTGCGGTCCGGTTCAATAAATTCCATTTTTCACTCTCCGTTATTTATACTGGCTGATGATTTTTTTGCAGTATTTTTTAAATTCTTTGCGGCGTTCCGAAGGCTCGCTTAATTTTACGCCGCCCCATTTAATAAGCTGCGCATAAAAATCTTCGTTAACTACGGTTTTTGCTTTTATAACAACGCCGCTGCTTTTTACTTTTACAATTTTAGCACTTGCGCCCAGGTAAGCCAGCACAGCGTCCTGCAAGTCCGCAGCGCATTTCAGCTCAATAGTTTCGGCGTCACCGGCGTCTTTAGCGGCAGCTGCTTTTTCCGCTTCCGATGCGGATTTTTCTTCCGCTTTGTCAGTTTCCGGCTGCGCAGTTTCTTTTACGCACTCTGCTTCGGGTACGGTTTCAGGCAGCACTTCTGCCGGTACTTCCTGCGCTTCTGTGCTATGAGCGTTATCCTTCTGCGGCATAACGGCAGCAGCAAGTTCGTTTTTAACGCTTTCTGCGTCATATTTGCTCAGCAAGCCGCACAAACTATCAATAATTGCTTCGGCATCTTCCACGCCCGCGGCTTTTAATGCCAAACCGGTTTTAACAACATCCTGCGCCTGTAATACGCGGCCGGTTAATTTATAACTGTTGGCTCGCCCGCGAACGGTTTCAATTTGCAGGCCGAATGCGCGCAGCACCTCAATATCGTCATAAAGGCTTTTGCGCTCTGCGGCAATGCCTGCTTCTGCCAGCCTGTCAACAAGCCCGGCAATGGTAATGCCGTGCTGTGCATCCGTTTCTTCCGTTAAAAATTTTTGTAAATATAATAATTTTGCTTTCTGGTTACTTTGTTTGGCCATTTCAAACACCTGCCAATGCAATATAATGTACTTATTTATTTAGGCAAAAATTTGCTATTACCTGCCTGGCGGCGAAAATTTTACGTTTACGTACGCAAGTAAATTTATTTATCAATTTACCATTAAAAACTTTTTGCTTCTGTATAAATAAAAACAGCCCATCCATAAATGGATGAGCACGTTTTTTATTTACTTTATTACGCCGCTTTTCTGCCGGGCTTGATAACAGCCACCAGCGCATAAGCGATAATGCACACCAGCCACTCCATGTAAATGATGTTGGGCAGAATGCGCACTGCCGGGAAGAACTGCCACAAAATAAGCATTACAAAACCGGCAAGCAGTGTCCAGAAGCCTGCTTCCTTGCAGCTGTGCTGCGGGAAAAACAGCGCTACAATAACAATTACCGTAAACGCCGCTGTCAGGCTCAGGCCTATCATAATGGTGCCCAAAATGCTCGATACTGTCATGGCAAGGCCGAGTGTCATTAAACCGGTAAGCATTACGCACAGGCGCGTCATTAAAATTTGCCTGCTGCCGTCTGCCGCAGGGTTAATGAAGCGTTTATAAATATCGTTGCTGAACAGCGTACCGGCAGATAAAAGCAGGTTGCACGCGGTGGAAACATCGGCCGCCCACAGCGCCGCAAGGGTAATGCCGGCCAGAAGCGGCTGCAAGCTTACAATAACTTCGGGCAGGGCAAGCGCAGCCTGAGCGTCCGGATACATTGCCTTGGCGCAAATGCCGAGGAACGCCGCCAAAACGCCTACCGGCAGCATGATAATGCCGCCCCATACAAAGCCTTTTTTAGCCGTTTCTGCGTCTTTAGCGCCGAGCGAAATCTGCAAAATGCTCTGCAAAGAAAGGTTTACGGTAATTAAGGTTACTACCCAGCTGGTAATGGTTACCATGCCAACGCCTTCCGTAAAGCTGAACCATGGCACACTGGCAGGCAGCGATGCAGCCAGCCCTTCCATTCCGCCGACGCGGTAAAACTGCACCACCGTTGCAATTAAAATACCAACGTAAATTAATACAATGTTCATAACATTTGAAAGCGACGCCGACCACATGCCGCCGATGAAAGTAATGCCGATAAATACTATGGCGCTTACTATCATGCCGCTTTTAAAGTCAAATACATCCGGCATAATGGCGTGCAGAATGCTGCCGCCCGCAATGTATTGCAGCGAAATAATAACCAGCTGAATGACAATCTGGCAGAATACGCCAAGCACAACGGCTTTCATGTCGTGGTGGCGTTCAATAAGTTCCGAAATTGTGGTAATGTTCTGTTCGCGGTATTTTTTTGCCATGAACATGCCCATTACAATGGCGCCAAGCGCCCAGGCAATGGTGTACCACCCGGCGGAAAGACCAACGCGGAAGGCGTGTTCCGAAACGCCGATGGTTGAAGCACCGCCAACGGCAAGGCCGATAATGGTTACGGCAATCAGCGGCGTGTTGAGCTTGCGTCCGGCAAGGGCATAGTTTTCCGCTTCGCCTTCGCTGCGTTTTTTAGCATACCAGCTGATTGCAAAAAGAGCCGCAATATATAATATTAATATTGCTAATGAAACTGACATTTAAAATCCTCCCCTTATTACAGCTTTCAAAATAATTGTAACATTTTAATTTTATGCAAAGTATGCACTAAAGTCAATAGAATATGCAGCAGGCTGTGTTAATTTATGCATAAAAATACCTGTTTGTTTTTGTGAATAGTAAAATAATGTACACAAAACGTCCGGGCTGCCGCCGCTAAAAAAATTTTAAAAAATTTTTAAATTTATGCTTGACAGTTCCGCCAATAACCAGTATAATATCATTTGTCAGCAGCGAGAGCGATGACAAATGTGACTCCGTAGCTCAGTTGGATAGAGCGTTTGACTACGAATCAAAAGGTCGCAGGTTCGAATCCTGCCGGGGCCACCAATTAAAAATCAGCACCGCAGAATATGCGGTGTTTTTTTATTTTTACTGAGCCGCCAATTAGTGCCAAACGGTAGCAAAGGCAATAATTGTGTCAGCGAAGTTATGCAAATTTTGCGATTGAATAATGAGCAAAATTTGTAATCCTACATTTATTATAAAAAACTTAGCATACTTGACCAAAAAGATCACTGGATAAAGTTTTTCAAATTTAGCAAAATGCAACGGCTTCACCGTGCGCAAACACGACTTCGTAGCGGTTTGACGCATGAAGTTTACTAATAACATGAAGCCGCCGTTGTTTTGTCTTTAAATTTTCAAAACTTCACCCAGTGATCTTTTTTTATGCTTTACAACAGAACAATATAAAAGCCAAGAACAGTATATGCTGTAAGGCGATAGACAAAAACTGCGGCGGCTAAAATCAAAACGCCTATGTACGAGAGTCCGGTGCCACGCCCGGACGGAATCGATGCAGCCGAAGCATTTTTGTAGAGCCGCATCAGTATATATCGTTCTTGGCGAATAACAACATAACTTTACAAAATAAAATCTTATTATAAAAGGACGGCAGCTTACGCTTACCGTCCTTTTTTCGTTACACAATATTAACAGTTATTGTTTTTCGTAGCTGGTTAAATTACCGTTCAAATCAAAATCAGCATTGTATTTTTCGCGCGTACCTTCAACGCCCCAGCTTGCATACATGCCGTCCCTGCCTAAAATATAAACAAGAAGGTTGCTTACTTTACCGCCTTCAACGTCCTTGGCTTTGGCTTCCAGCTGTTTATACATATCAGGAACTTTGGAAAAATCTATTTTGCTCATAGGCGTTACGTTATCTTCCATACGTCCGTCACCGGTAAGCTGCACAGGGTTAGGCCCCTGCCATTTTCCGCCGGAGTATTTATAATTATCAACATCTTCCGTGCCGGGCTTAACAATATAAATATCAACCGTATTGCCAACAGTTTCTTCGTCCGAATGCATTAAGGCAATATCCTGAAATACCAGCAGGTCATGCCCTTTAAAGCCGTCTTTGTTTTTCAGCTCGTCCATAATGCGCACAAGTTCGCCCTGCTCGGTAAACATATTTTTGCTGCTGCTGCCTCCGCCGCATCCAACAATTGCAAACATTACCAGAACCATTACCAGCATTAATAATTTCTTCATAAAACCGCCTCCTTAAATATATGTTATCTACTTTTAATTATAAGACAAACTCAAAAACAAAACAATTATCAATTGTTTTGTTCCTGCAAATAAAAAATCCCGGCGCTGAACCGGGATTTTTTATTTACTTATATAACGCCCGCAATCAGCCCATAAGGCTGCCGCCGGTGTACCAGTCGTAAATGCCTACGAGGCCGAACAAAATGAAAATCGTTGCCGCAGCCCATTTTACGGTACGCTCCGGAATACGTTTGCCAAGCACGTTGCCAACGATAACGCCGATGCCATCGGCAATCATCATGCCGGTAGTAGTGCCCAGCCAAACCGGTATCAGGCTTTGGAACTGCGCTGCCAGTGCAACAGTTGCCAGCTGGGTTTTATCGCCCATCTCCGCCAGGAAAAAGGCAACCGCAACAGTCCAGAACGGGCTCATGCCGCGCTCTTTGTCCTCGCCTTCAAGTTTATCGCCGCGGATGGTCCACAAACCGAAAATAATAAACGAAACGGAAGCGGCCAGCTGAATAGTGCTCATCGGCACAAACTCGGTTAAGTAGGAACCTACCGCTACCGCAAAAAGATGGTTAAAAACCGTTGCCGCAAAAACGCCTGCCATAACTGTTTTCCAGTTATACTTTGTGGCAAACGCCATTGCCAGAAGCTGGGTTTTGTCGCCCATTTCCGCCAATACTACAAAAATACATGCTGTCATAAACGCTGTCATGAAAAATACCCTCCTAAATTTCATACGTATTATTAATAAATAGTCAGCGCTATGGCGTATCTGCCTGTATACCACATCCCTCATAAAAATATATCTATAAAAAATAAAAAAACGAGACACTTTAGTACAGACTTATGCCATCTGTACTAAAGGTCTCGTTTTTAGCTTGATTGCTAAAGAATAAGCCAAACCGCTGTGCGGCTAGTATGTTGACTTATTGCCGGGAACTACTCCCCTTTAGGAATGTAAAAATTTTAGCAGTAGCGCGTCTGTTTGTCAAGCATTATTTTGTAAAATGTACACAGAGGAAAAACAAAAACACCGCCAAAATATAGATAATTATTGATATTTTCTTAAAAAAATGATATACTTTCATCAAAGTTATATATAGCTGTATGACTGAATGATGAGGGAGTAGTTACCGCCTTAACAAGGCGGGGCATCTCAACAAACACGGAAGCAATTTGCCTGGTTTGCCTTAATTAACGAGACTCATGCGTAAATGCCATAAAGCTATGAACTTGCGCAGATCTTCAAAAAATTTTAAGGGAGGCAAAATGAATGAAATTCTATCTGGAATCTGTGGAAAACACTTTTAAAGAAGTTTCTTCAGACCCACACGGTCTTTCAGCACAGGAGGCCGAAGCAAGACTGCAAAAGTACGGCAAAAACAAACTTGCCGAAGGGAAGAAAGTTACCCTGCTGCAGCGCTTTTTAGAGCAGCTGTCTGATCCGATGCTGATTATTTTGATGGTAGCAGCCGTTGTATCGGGCATCACCAACTATCTGTCCGGTGAATCCCCGGTTGACGTATTTATCATCATGTTCGTTGTTATTTTAAACTCGGTGCTCGGCGTTATTCAGGAAAGCAAAGCCGAAAAAGCCATTGAAGCACTGAAAGAAATGTCCGCCGCAACTTCCAAAGTTTACCGCGACGGCAACCTTGTTACCGTAAAAAGCGAAGACCTCGTTCCCGGCGACGTTATCGCCCTTGAAGCAGGCGACGCTGTTCCTGCCGATTCGCGCATTATTGAATGTGCAAGCCTGAAGGTTGAAGAAGCAGCCCTCACCGGCGAATCCGTACCTGTAAACAAAAAGGTTGATACCCTTGCTCTGGGCGACCAGAAAGACGTTCCGCTGGGCGACCGCAAAAACATGCTTTATAACGGCACCGCCGTTGTATACGGCCGCGGCAAGGCTGTTGTTGTAGGCACCGGCATGGACACCGAAATGGGCAAAATCGCAACCGCTATTACCGAAGCAAGCGAAGGCGAAACCCCGCTTCAGAAAAAACTGAGCCAGCTCAGTAAAATCCTTACCTACATGGTACTGGGCATCTGCGCATTTATCTTTGCTTTCAGCGTATGGCGCGCCGACGCTATCGACACCCGTCTGGTACAGGAATCCTTCATGGTTGCAGTAAGCCTTGCTGTTGCAGCTATTCCTGAAGGCCTGGCAGCCGTTGTTACCATTGTGCTTTCCATAGGCGTTACCAAAATGTCCAAACGCCATGCAGTAATCCGTAAGCTCACCGCGGTAGAAACCCTCGGCTGCACGGAAATTATCTGCTCCGATAAAACCGGTACTTTAACCCAGAACAAAATGACGGTTGTTGACCACTTCCACTTCACCAAAGACCGTCCGTATCTGGCAAAAGCCATGAGCCTGTGCTGCGACGCCGAAATTGACGATAACGGCAATGTTACCGGCGAACCTACCGAAGCAGCGCTCGTTACCTACTCCTACACCGTAGGCAACCCGAAAAACAAACTCGTTCCGGAATATCCGCGTATCGGCGAAGCTCCGTTCGATTCCGTAAGAAAAATGATGTCCACGGTGCATGAGCGCCTGAACAAAGAATACTTAAAACTCCCGGGCGTATGCGACTACGTTCAGTTCACCAAAGGCGCCCCGGGCGAAGTATTGAACCTCTGCACCCATTACCTTGACGAAAACAGCGTTATCAAACCGCTGACCGACGACAAACGCGAACTTATCCAGAGCCATATCCGCCGCATGGCAAACAACGCACTGCGCGTACTTGCCTGCGCTAAACGCGAATATGAAAAACCGCCTACGGACTTCAGCCCGGAAGCACTGGAACATGATTTAATCTTCGTTGGCATTACCGGCATGATTGACCCGGTTCGCCCCGAAGTTGTAGACGCTATTAAAGAATGCCACAGCGCAGGCATCCGCCCGGTTATGATTACCGGCGACCATATCGACACCGCAGTTGCCATTGCTAAACAGCTCGGTATCGTTGAAGATGCTTCGCAGGCAATTACCGGCGCACAGCTTAACGAAATCAGCGAAGCTGAATTTAACGGCGGCGCTGTTGAAAAATACTCCGTATATGCGCGTGTACAGCCTGAACATAAGGTTCGTATCGTAAAAGCATGGCAGGCACGCGGCAAAGTAACCGCCATGACCGGCGACGGCGTAAACGACGCTCCTTCCATTAAAAACGCCGATATTGGTATCGGCATGGGCATTACCGGCACCGACGTTACCAAAAACGTTGCCGATATGGTACTTGCCGACGATAACTTTGCAACCATCGTTGCAGCAGTTGAAGAAGGCCGCCGCATTTACGACAACATCCGTAAATCCATTCAGTTCCTGCTTTCTTCCAACCTTTCCGAGGTTATCAGTATTTTCGTATCGACAATGATGGGCTTTACCATCCTGCTGCCGATTCACCTTCTGTGGATTAACCTTATTACCGACGCATTCCCGGCACTGGCACTGGGCATGGAAAAAGGCGAAGCCGATATTATGAAACGCAAACCGCGTTCCTCCAACGAAGGCATCTTTGCCGGCGGCATGGGCTTCGACTGCGCATACCAGGGCATTATGCTGGCAGGCGTAACACTGGTATCCTACTTCGTAGGTCATTATCTGGAATCCGGACGTTGGGAAATTGTTGACAGCCTTGACGGTATGACCATGGCGTTCATTACCCTGGCAATGGCAGAAATCTTCCACTCCTTCAACATGCGTACTCAGCACGCTTCCATCTTCTCCGTACAAGGTCATAACGTATATCTGTACGGTTCCATGATATTTAGCTGGGTACTCAGCACCGGTATCGTTTACATGCCGGTTATCTCCGATATGTTCAAATTCCAGCATATCTCCTTTGAAGAATACGTAGTTGCAATGGGTATGGCTTTCTCCGTAATTCCTATTGTAGAAATCGTAAAATTCATTCAGCGCAAAATGCGTCATCAGGCCTGATGGCTGATTAACAAAAACTTAAAGCGGTATGGCAAACGCCATACCGCTTTTATTATGCAAAAACCGCACGGCAAAAAAGCAGTGCGGTTTTTATTTATAAAGCGCAGTTTTGCTATTTATTAACCATTTGCTGATAGGCCCTGCCCCAGTCTGCCATAGCGTCAATAATGGGGTGCATGGATTTGCCCAGCTCGCTCAGTGAATATTCCACGCGCGGAGGCACTTCCGCATAAACCGTGCGCACAACAATGCCGTCCTTTTCCATTGAGCGCAGGCTGTCGGTAAGTACCTTCTGGCTGATGCCCTCCAAATCTTTTTTAAGCTCGTTAAAACGCCAGGTACGCATTTGCAGGTTGCGCATAATCAAAAGCTTCCATTTGCTGCCAATTAAAGCCACCGTAGTAGCTACCGGGCAGGCTGGCAGTTCTTCTTTCGTCAGCACGCTTTTCACCTCCAATAGTATCAAATATAATGTTACACCATCATTATAGCCTGCTGTGGTAAAATGCGCAATAACGGTTACCAAAAGGTGACTAAGTAATAGATTTGTGCGTACTTGTCTGCATGAATATAACCTTTTATAATCATAATTGTAAAAAACAAATGCCCCTTAAAACAGGCAGATAACTGGAGGTTTTTATTATGAAAAAGAAATTTTTGGCAATACTTTCCGCAGCAATGATGTTTTCCGTTATGGGTGCAGGCAGCGCCGGTGCAGCACCTGCTAAAGCCGTGCCGACAGAAAGCCATATTACGCTTAAAAACGGCAGCGTAAACGTTTATGATTACGGCGGCGTAAAACTGCACGCTTATTTTACAAACGACCCGCTTGCCGACGTTGCTTACATTGTTGAAGGCAAAAAGGCTCTTGCCGGCATTGAACTGCCTGCCTTTACCGCCGGGCTTGATTCCTGGAAAGATTATGTTGAATCGCTCGGCAAACCCATGAACGATATCTTTATCGTCTGCCATCCTGCCGGAGCAAGCTATATTAAAGGCATGAACGTTTACGGCACGGAAGGAGCGCAAAAATCCATTGTTTCCGGCAGCACCGGTGCAACCACGCAGGGCCTGTTTGCAGCTTTCGGCGCTGATTTCCACGGCGGCGATGATACAGCGGCAATTACTAATACCGTAAGCGGCAAAGTACAGCTTGCCGGTGTAGATTTTGAAGTTATTGACCGCGGTGAAAGCTACGACCTGGCAATTCCTTCGATGAACGTTGTTTACACACACATGCTTGGCAAAACAACCCACTCCATTTTAACCAGTGCGGCACATATCGAAGCCTTCCTGCAAATGTTAAAGGAATATCAGGCAGCAGGCTACGCCATGATTTTAACCTCGCACGGCGGCCCTGAAGGACAGGATGCCGTTGCCGAAAAAATCAGCTATCTTAACAAAACCAAAGTAATCATGCAGCAGAGCAAAACCGCTGATGAATTTAAAGCAAATATGAAAGCTGCCTTCCCTGCTTATGACGGCGAAAACTACCTTGATATGACAGCAGGCTTTTTGTATAAATAACTAAAAACAGTATTAACGCAAAACAGCGGGCAGGTTAATCCTGTCCACTGTTTTTTAAGTCTTATTACTTAACTGTGTGAGGCTTTACCAAATATTACAAGTCTATTTATTTCACTGCATCTTCCAGTTTTGCCAAACTTTCCGTTACCATGGCATACTGGTTAATTGCGGCATATTCGCATACCTGCACAGCCTGCGGCGCATATTCTTTAAGGGCGGCAAAGTAATCGTTCCAGTCTATATTGCCGCAGCCAACCGGCAAATGGCTGTCCGCCGTGCCGTCGTTATCGTGAATATGCACGCCTACTAATTTGTTATTTAAATCGCGCAGCACATCGCTTAATTTCCAGCCGTTAACATGTGCATGCCCTGTATCAAGCAGTGCAGCAGCATTGGGGAAGCGTTTAAACAAGCCAAGATATTCCTCATATTCAAACAAAAGCGTGCCGGTTGTACGCAGGCCAACGTTTTCCAAAGCAACCGTTACTCCGTATTTGCCTGCCAGCTGCAGCAGTTTTTCAATACGGCTGCACACAAGCTCCTGCACGGCCAGTTTTTCTCCGGCAAAATGCCATGCTTCGTTGCTGTGTACAACAACAAAAGCCGCATTAATTTTGGCAGCATAGGCAAAAGTTTTCTCGTACACTTCCAAATATGCCGTATCATTCGGGTCGGCAAGGTTTACGGCAACACACGGCCCGTGAATGCTGAACCTGCGTTCCGCGCCGTCTCTGCTTTTTAAATCTTTCAGCACATAGTCCCAGTAATGGTCGGCACCGAATTCATAAAAAATTTCAATATCGTATTGCATCGGCAAAGCTTTTAAAAATGCTTTGCTGAAACTGCCGAAAGGCAAATCGCTTACAGAAAATTTCATTTTACAATCTCACCCTTTTGTACATAACCAATGTTGTTTTTGGTTTCATAATCAAACAAACTTACTTCGTCCCAGTTAAAGCTGAGGGCGATATTGCCGCTTACATCGCTGCCAGTGCCCGGCAGGGTTACAAAAACGGTTTCACCAGCTTCTGTTTTAACCGTTAAGGTACGCTGGTTGCCGGTATTTTCCTGGTAGCTTATGCAGCCCTTAATCTGCCCGGCGGCAGAAGGCGTTAAATGCTCCGGCCTGATGCCGAGAAGAACATTGGTGCGGCCTTCCAGAAGTTTCTGCCAAAGTTCCGGCACATCGCTTAAACTATTGCCGATTTTGATTTTGCCGCTGCTGTAAAATGCGGAAACAATATTCATTGCAGGCGAGCCGATAAACCCTGCAACAAAGGTGTTGGCAGGATGATGGTAAATGCTGTCAGGCGTGCCTACCTGCTGCAATTCGCCGTCCTTTAAAACAACAATGCGGTTAGCAACGGTCATTGCTTCAACCTGGTCATGCGTAACATAAATCATGGTCGGTTTGTAAATTTCGTGAATACGCACAAGTTCCGTCCTTGCCTGCTGGCGAAGCTGGGCATCAAGGTTGGAAAGAGGTTCGTCAAGCAGAAAATACGGCGATTGTTTAACCAGCGCCCTGCAAAGCGCAACCCTTTGCTTCTGCCCGCCGGAAAGTTCTTTCGGCTTATGGTTTTCATAGCCTTCAAGGTTTAAAATTTTTAAGGCTTCCGTGGTACGTTTTTTAATTTCATCTTCCGGCAGCTTCTGAATTTTTAAGCCGAAGGTAATATTATCCCATACGCTTAAATGCGGAAACAGCGCGTAGCTCTGAAACACCATTGCCACATTGCGTTCTCCGGGCGGTACGTCGTTAATAACCCTGCCGCCCATATAAAGTTCGCCGCTGGTAATTTCTTCAAGGCCCGCAATCATGCGCAGCGTGGTGGTTTTGCCGCAGCCGGAAGGCCCGAGCAGAATCAGGCGCTCGCCTTCTTTTATTTCCAGATTCAGCGATTTAACAATTTTGGCATCTCCGTAAGATTTACATACATTATTAAAAACTATGCTGTTCATTATTAACCTTTAACCCCCGATTGCATAAATGTATTAAGGATGAATTTCTGGCAGAATATGTAAAGCACCAAAGGCGGAAGTGATGTCAGTACAGCAACGGCCATGGCAATGCCCCATTCGCTGCCGCCCTCCGCGCTGATGAACATTTGCAGGGCAAGAGGCAGTGTGTACATTTCCTTATCCTGCAAAACAAGCAGCGGCCAGAAGTATTCGTTCCACGAATTGATGAAGAATAAAATGGCAACCGCTATTACAGAAGGCTTAATAAGCGGGAAAATTACGCGGCGCAGCACCGTAAGCGGTTTTGCACCGTCCAGAATGGCTGCTTCCAGCAAGGCTTTGGGAATGCCGCGCATTGTCTGGCGCATTAAGAATATGCCCATGCCGTCTGCAAACGCAGGCAGCATTACGCCAAGCGGATGGTTTAAAAGGTCCATTTTGCTCATTAACAGATAGTTCGGCATAATGAGTACCGTAACCGGAATAAAGAACGTAAGCAGCATACTGTTAAAAATGGTTTCCTTATATTTAAAATCGTAATAAATAAAGGCAAAGGCCGCTAAAATGCTTGTAACTACTTTCATCGCCGTTGTGCCGGCAGCAATAATGAAGGTGTTGTAAATATATGTAAGCAGCGGAAAATCCTCCAGCACCGTTGTGTAATTGTCAAAAGTAGGAGGAAACGGCAGCGGGTTCAGCGTAGCCTGGAAAATCTGGTCCATATCCTTCAAAGAAGTGGATATCATAAAAACAATGGGCCACAGCTGTATAAACACTGCAATTAAAAGCGGAATATGCCATATAAGCTCTTTTTTATCAGTTTTCATAATATACCTTCTTCTCCAAATATTTGTTTCTGAACAGCAGGAACGCTATGTAGCATACCATGGTGATAATGGCAAAAGCAGCAGATTTGCCGGTTTGGAAAAATACAAAGGCGTACTGGTAAATTATATATACCAGGTTGGAACTGCCCTGGTCCGGCCCGCCCTGCGTAAGCATGTTTACAGGCACCAAAACGTACTGCAAACCAAACACAACCGTTATGGTAAATACGTAAATAGCGGTAGAAGATGTCATCGGCACGATAATCTGTTTAAAAATCTGCCAGTTACTGGCGTTTTCAAGTTTGGCAGCCTCAATCATTTCTTTGGGCACGGCAAGCATGGCGGCCAGCATAACTATCAGGTTATAACCGAAAACTTTCCAGCCGATAATTGTACATATTGCAAAAATTACCAGCCAGTTTTCTTTAAACCAGCGCGGTGATTCAACATCGAACCACGAAAGCACTATGCTTAACGGGCCTGCCAGCGGATTATAAATCCACAGGAACAGGATGCTTGCAACTGCCAGTGAAAGCGTTGCCGGCATAAACAGCGCCGAACGGTAAAAACCTTTGCCGCGCTTGATTAAATGCCCCAGCACAAATGAAAACAGGTAAGGCAGCACAAAGTTTAAAACCAGCATGATGGCTACAAAAACAACGGTATTAACAAGAATTTTTATAAGTTCTTCACTGCCAAGAACGCTGACATAATTATCAAGCCCTACAAATTTCATATTGGGGCTTACCATATTCCAGCTGAAAAAACTTAAGTAAAGATTTTGCAGCAGCGGCCAGTACGAAAACACCGCAAAAAAGAATACGCTCGGCAGCAGAAATAAAAACGCCTGCCATTTTCTTTTTTCCATAAAATTTACTCCTTTAGCAAAAATCAGGCTGCCGCTCAAAGCAGCAGCCTGAAACTTATCACATTAAACTTACATCAGGGAATTAATTTTTTCAGCAGTTTCATGAAGGGCCTGTGCAGCGCTTTCTTTGCCGCTCAAAATAATGTCGCGCGCGTCGATAAGAAGCTGTTCGGCCTGTAATCCGTTAGCGCCGGGGAAGCTTGCCCAGGGAACCAGGTTAGGCATTAAGGAAAGTGCAACCTGTACGTTTTTGTTGGTGTCAACCAATTTCTTAAAGCCGTTCGGGTCATTTTCTACACCTTTGCGAGGAGGCAGGTAACCGGTGCCGGTGCTCCATTTAAGCAATGCTTCGGGAGATTCCAGATATTTAATGAATTCAATGGCAGCCTGTTTCTTAGCGTCATCTTTACTGAACAGCATCAGGAAGTTGCCGCCTGCCGGAACTTTAAGCTCTTTGCCATCAAATACAGGGAACGGAGCAGCCATTACTTCAAACTTAGCGCTCTTTTCAAAGTTGGCACGTTTGCCGATAGTTGTGCAAACCATGCCGAGCTTGCCGCTGAGGTAAGCCTGGAAGCCTTCTTCGTTGGTTGCATGCAGGCCGCTGCCGTCTTTAACCATATCGGCCAAAAGCTGGTATGCTTCGGCAGCTTCCGGAGTATCGAAACCTGCTACGGTTTTGCCGTCCACTTTTTTCAGCATGCTGCCGCCGTTAGATTCGATAAGCGCCTGCTGAGTCCAGTTATCGGCATATTCCTGCATGAAGAAGCCCATGTTGCCGGTGTTGTCTTTAATCTGTTTGGCAGCAGCTTTAACTTCATTCCATGTTTTAGGCGGGTTGGCAGGGTCAAGGCCGGCTGCTTTAAAAATTTCGGGGTTGTAGTAAAGCACCGGTACGCTGATGGAATACGGAACGCCAATCTGTTTGCCGTCATCAGTCTGTGCCAGAGCAAGAACGTTAGGCAGGAAGTTGTCTTTCAGGAAGTTTTTGTCATTGGATTTTTCAAAGGCTTCGTTAATATCCTGGTATTTCAGGTTTTCGGCAGCATAGTTAAGGTAAGACCAGCCCATCTGCACTACGTCCGGATTTTTTCCGGAAGCAATGGCTGCCTGCAGGTTTTGGGTAAGGCCTTTATACATATCAGGGTTGTATTTTTCAACTACTTCAATATCGGGATGTTTTTCGTTAAAATCTTTTACAAGTTCTTTAACGGTTTGTCCGCCGAAGCTTTCAGACGCTACATGCCAATATTCAATTTGTACTTTTTTGCCGCTGGTGCTGTCGGCAGATTTGTTATCGCCGCCGCAGCCGGCAAAGAACGCGGTACACATGGTTGCCAGCAGTACACCGGCAATTTTTTTCTTTAAACTCATTATTAGAACCTCCGTGATTTTGATTTTCTTCATATTAACATTAAAATTTAAAATGCAATGTGTGCAGCAGGTTAATTATTGGTTAAAAAACTTTAAATTCCATTAAGAAATTGTTAATTATGTAAAATTTTCTACACAATAAATTCACATTCCGCCGCTATGATAAAGTTGACACCGGCGCAGAGTTTTCGTTACAATATAGTTAATATAATTAAGGAGGTTAACTTACACAATGAATAAAAACTTAATGATTGTTATCGCCGCACTGCTCGTAATTTTCGGGCTTGTAATGAGCGGTTACAACAACCTTGTAGGCATGAATGAAAACATCAACGGCAAATGGTCGCAGATTGAAAACCAGCTGCAGCGCCGCAACGATTTAATCCCCAACCTTGTTAATACCGTTAAAGGTTATGCTGCACACGAAAGCGACGTGTTTAAAGCTGTGGCCGACGCACGCGCCAAACTTGGCGGAGCCAAAACCGTGCAGGAAGCAAGCCAGGCTGACGGCGAACTTTCCAGCGCACTGAGCCGCCTGTTAATGGTAGCTGAAAACTATCCGCAGCTTAAGGCCAACGCCAACTTTACGCAGCTGCAGGATGAACTGGCAGGCACCGAAAACCGCATTGCCGTATCCCGCCAGGATTACAACAACGCCGTGCAGGAATTCAACGCCAGCATCAAACAGTTCCCAACCGTATTGTATGCAGGCATTTTAGGCTTCAGCCAGCGTGATTACTTTGAAGTGCCCGAAAGCGCCAAAGCAGTGCCGCAGGTACAATTTTAAAATGCGTTAAGGATTTAAACCATGATTAAGCATTTTTTACTTCTGCTGCTGGTACTGGCACAAACCCTTTATGCCGCAGCAGGGCTGGAAGCAGCGGAAATACCGCCTAAACCGCAGGCGGGCAGCAATATATATGTGCAGGACTACGCTGATGTTATTTCACCGGCTTCCGAAAAAATAATTTATTCTATCGGCCGCGAGCTTGACAGCAAAACAACGGCGCAGGTTGCCGTGCTGACTGTGCCTACGCTTGACGGCGAGCCCATTGAAAGCTATGCGCTTAAAGTGCTGCGCGGCTGGGGCATCGGCAGCCGTGATAAAAATAACGGCGTACTGATAGTTGTTGCCACGCAGGACAGGCAAAGCCGCATTGAAGTCGGTTACGGACTGGAGGGCGCACTGCCCGACGGGCTTACCGGGCGCCTGCAGGACGACACCATGCTGCCCTACTTTAAACAGGGGCAGTACGATAAAGGCATTGTTAACGGCTATGCCGCAACGGCAGCAACAGTTGCCAAAGAATACAATGTTAAACTGGAGGGCGTAAGCTATACCCCACCGGCACCGAAGCAGAATAACGGCCTGCCGCTGTGGGCAGAACTTGCTATCGGCATCGGCATAGTGCTGCTTCTCGTAATAGATAACGTGTTTTTAGGCGGTTTTATTACCCAAATGCTGATTTTATCAATCTTCCGGCGCGGCGGTGGCGGCGGCTTCGGCGGCGGCGGAGGTTTTGGAGGCGGCAGCGGCGGTGGCGGCGGCTCCTCCAGAAGATGGTAAGTAAATAAGTAAGTAAAAAGTAAACGCACCATGTCAAAACATGGTGCGTTTTTAGTTTAACCAGCAAAAAAGCTGTGGTGCTAAAAGCACCACAGCTTTTAATTTACGCTATAAACTTATTTTCCTTCAATGGCGATATACTTTTTAGCTTCAACGGCTTTCGGGTCTTTTTTAGGAATGCTCAGGCTAAGAATACCGTCTTCGTATTTAGCTTTGATATCCTGTTCGGTAACAGCGTTGCCAACATAGAAACTTCTCGTCATGCTGCCGCTGTAACGCTCACGGCGGATGTAACGGCCTTCTTTATCTTTTTCGTCCTTATCAACGCCTTTAGCAGCCGAAACGGTAAGATAACCGTCTTCCAGATGAGCGCTGATTTCATCTTTTTTGAAGCCCGGCAGGTCAATATCAAGTTCATAACCTGTTTCGGTTTCTTTAACATCAGTTTTCATAAGGTTTTTGCTGTGTTTGCCATACAGAGGGTTTCTGCCGCCGAAGAAGTTTCTTTCAAAAGCATCGTCCATAAAATCATCAAATAAGTTTTCTCCAAAAATGGTAGGTAACATCATAATAAAAGACTTCCTTTCAAAACTTGCAATTTATATCAGCAGCTTTAAAGGCTGTCGCTTCTGAACTTAAGGGTTCCGCCCCTTATCGGGGCCTTCCTTCGTTCTGAATATAATATACCACTTATTGTTAGCACTGTC
>ERZ773130.397-NODE-397-length-54059-cov-39.825883_pt1 | contig 54059 bp, 59 predicted proteins | sample MGYA00511919_ERZ773130 | MGnify/ENA primary metagenome ERZ773130 (study PRJEB29015, sample SAMEA2737851) | human gut metagenome | biome: human gut; feature: human-associated habitat; material: faeces | place: China | collected 2012 ...
AAAATGTTTTTCATTTGTCAAGAACTTTTTTCATAACTTATTTAATCAGCTTATTCAAAGCAATATTATAAAGTCATGTCTGTAAATTGTAACTCACAAGCTCTACAATTCAATGTGTCCCGCGAGTCAGCTTTGATATAATATCATCTGTGTCGCATAAAGTCAACACATTTTTTATCTTTTTATATATATTTTTTTCTCATTGTTTTTACACAACTATATATTGTATTTACATACTTATCCACATACCATTTATTGCTTAGGCACTTTTCTCTTTTATGCATTATTACACCGATGCTACAGTATATTCTCTATCAGCTTTATGACAGGATTGTTTTCATACAGATACTTAAGCATCACAGAATCATTTATATATGCTGTCATTGTCTGTCCTATCTCAGATGCAGCAAATAACGATGTAAGAGCAAGGAGCAGCCATACGATAACCATTCCCTTTATAAATCCTACCGCAAAGCCGGCTACCCGGTTTACAGTACTGATAACCGGCACCCTTTCTATTTTTCTGATGATGTGACGGACTATGCATGCCACTATTCCCAGTAAAAAGATTACAATAAAAAATGATAAACCTGTCATAATGGCGTTTGTAAGCTGCGCGGATATTGTGTCGTATGCTCCGGATTTCTGCAGCAATATGTTTGCCATATCAAAATCGCCGGTGGCTTTTTGCCCCTGTATGGCTATTTGTTTTTCAATGCCGTTTAAAATTACAGGCTCTATCCCTGTCTGTGATAATATATGATCCCTGACATATGGGGCTGCCACGGTTGACGCTGCAAGCATCACTATCCAGGCTGCAAGCGAATAAATCATGCGAAGCACACCTCTTGTGTAGCCTCTCACCACATTCCACGCAATAATACATATCACCGCAATTAACAGCCAGTTCATTTCAGTCTCACCTCGTCCATTGCACCATCATAGATGAAGATATAGTTATTCATACCCGATTTATACATCACCTTGTAGAGCTTGTTGTCAAATGTGTGATAGAATTTCTTAACTCCGTGTATGGTGTATATCTCACAGGCTGTGTCTCCTGTGACGCACACCTCGTTATTGCTGTCGAATTCTATACTGTTGTAGGCAATAGCTGTGTCATTTTCCATAAGCATCTTACCGTTAAAATCATAAAGCATGATATGGCTGGTGCATTTTTTATCATTGTTGGAGTATGCCACTCCTATATATTTATTATTGTAAAATACGCTGTCAATCTGCTTTTGCAGCTTGATAGTCTGCTTGAGCTTTGGCTTTTGGCTTCCGTCAAATACCATAATATTTTGGTCGGAAATTGCTATCATCCTGCTGTCGGAAACATATGCAATTTCAGGTATAAGCTGGTTCTCATACTTGTAAGTGCCGACATTATTGTCTATCTCATTTTGTCCGACTGAGCCAAAATTGTAAAAGGATATAACGCTGTCCGTCTTTCCGCCGGAGACATCTATCATATCTACAGCCATTTTTTTAGCATCATATGAAAGAGCTATATCAACAGGTATGTTCTTCTGTTCTCCGAAAAACTCACCACTTGCCAGCTCTTTTCCGTTTACATCATACAGCTTTACATAATAATTTTCATTCTCACTGACAAGGACTGCCACTGTGCCCTGGCTTGCTATGCAGGCTTTTATAATAGGCCACGATGTTCCTATTTCTTTTTTTACTCCCTTCTTGTCCATGATATAGAGGTCTGTTCCACCCCTGTCATAGATAGTCATAAAGCTTTCGCATGTGACTACCTGTGGCGATGACATCTCAAATGCCTGGTTCCATATACGGTTTCCGTCTGAGTCTGTATATAATACACCATCATTGCTGTACTCCACTACCGCTCCGCAGAAATCCACGAACGATACCGCGCTCTTGTCCTTCTGCTCCACGCTGTTTTTGACATCAAATGACTTGTAGGTGCGCAGCGCCATCCACAGCCATACTATAAGAAATAAAGCCACTACTGCTGCCACGACTATTATTATTCTTTTTGCTATTTTTCTTCTATGCTTTCGTATTTTCTCCTCGAGCTCGTCCAAATCGGTCTCGACAGTTTTAAAGTCTGATTTCTGTGCCATAATCTTATCCTTTTGTTCTACTTCCAAAGTGTTTGTTACTTGTCAGTATACCATTCACCGGATATTTTTTCCACTGGAATTAAATCTTCTTCTGTGGACATGGCCGGAAGTGTCTCCTTTTTGTCTAATGTAGTGCTCATTCCCTCACCGGCTTTAAGCCCGATAAGCACTATAAGCACTGCTATCGCTGCAATCATCACTACAGATGTAAACGAACCCTTGCGCGGTTCTTTTCCTGCCTCCATGGCTTTTCTGTACCGGCCGCGTTCTTTCGATATGCTGCCAAATTCCTCAGGAAACGTCACATTGATTCTGTCGTCTGCCGAAGCTCTTCTATGTATCCGGCTGTAGCTGCTTTGGGCCGCTGTGTCAGTGTCCTCATACCGGCTGCTGCTTTTATTATTGTCATCGGCATTACTATAACTGTCTATTTTATTATTGTTGTTTGCATTACTATAGCTGCAGGTTTTATTGCAGGTGTCAGTTTCATTATAGCTGTCAGCACTATCACAATGCTCATTCATGCGGTAATATACAAAAAATCCTGTCTTTTTCTTCAGATGATTATTCTTTTTGATAAAGAAGTTTTCCTCCTGCTCTGTCCTGTTCAAAAGGAACATAAGCTGATGAGCGCCGCCAAAGTGCTCCCTGTGTATATTTTCAAGCATGGGTGTTGGCTCAGCCGGAAAATCCTCCTGCCTGAATGCCCATCCGACTATAATCAGTTCCTCGTAGCTTTTCTTTATCTCCGCAAACACTCTGCTCCATACCTTGTTGGTCCAAAGAGGCGCATTTTTGTCAAACTCCATATCATATACTGCAATCGCCGCCTCCACAAATGTGGCATACCTGCCTCCGCTGCTCTCCGTATGCCCCATAAGCACAAAAACCTCTTTATCCTTAAAGCCCTCTGTCTTTATACGCTTGTACGCTTTCTCCGATATGTAAACCCGGCCCTCATCCGCCGGTGTGCCAATCTGCCTGACGTTGTTCGTCACAATATCTATCATGCCAGCCTCCTTTTTCGGTCAGCATAGCACTTGCAAAATGTAAATTTATGCAAAATTGTGCGATTATAACACTAAATCGAAAAAAGGGCGCATGAACCCATGCGCCCGACTTTTCCCATATGAAGAAGTAAAACTACTTCATATAATTCTTTACTTTGTTGTAGATGCCCTCTGCATCCAGTCCATACTTGTGGATAAGCTCCACTGCCGGTCCTGACTCACCGAAGCGGTCCTCAACACCGATACGCAGAAGCTTTGCAGGCTGCTCCTCACAGAGTACCTCTGCAACAGCACTTCCGAGTCCTCCATTTATAGAGTGCTCCTCTACTGTGACTGCCTTGCCTGTCTTTGATACAGATTTAACAATCAGCTCTCTGTCGATTGGCTTGATTGTATGGATATTGATAACCTCAGCATCTATGCCGTCTGCTGCGAGCATTTTTGCTGCCTCAAGTGTCTCTGATACCTCAAGTCCTGTTGCAAATATAGATACATCCCTGCCTTCCTTGAGTACGATGCCTTTTCCGATTTCAAACTTGTAGTCCGGTGTATCGTTGATTACAGGCACTGCAAGTCTGCCGAATCTAAGGTATACAGGGCCCACATGGTCATAGGCTGCCTTTACTGCGGCTCTTGCCTCCACATCATCTGATGGGTTTATTACTACCATGCCCGGGATTTCTCTCATGAGTGAAAGATCCTCGAGGCACTGGTGTGTAGCTCCGTCCTCACCTACAGAGATTCCTGCATGTGTGGCACCTATCTTGACATTGAGATGAGGATATCCGATTGAGTTTCTTACCTGATCATAGTTTCTGCCTGCTGCAAACATGGCAAATGAGCTGATAAAAGGCACCTTGCCGCATGTAGCAAGTCCTGCTGCAATACCTGTCATATTGCACTCTGCGATTCCGCAGTCCCAGTGACGCTCAGGAAATTCCTTTTGGAAGATACAGGTCTTTGTGGCACCTGCCAGGTCAGCATCAAGTACAATAAGGTCATCGTGTGCTTTTCCAAGCTCTACGAGTGCATTTCCGTAGCTATCTCTTGTAGCGATTTTCTTTACTTCTGACATAATGCTTCACCTGCCTTTTCTAAGTCTGCCATTGCGATTTCATACTCCTCGTCGTTTGGAGCCTTTCCATGCCATCCTGCGGCATTTTCCATGAAGGATACGCCCTTGCCCTTTACAGTCTTTGCGATAATGGCTGTAGGCATGCCCTTTGTCTCACGGGCTTCCTTGAAGGCTGCCCTGATCTGGTCGAAATCGTTGCCGTCGATATTGATTACGTGGAAATTGAATGCCTCAAACTTCTTGTCGATTGGGTATGGTGAGCATACGTCCTCAACAGAACCGTCTATCTGGAGGTTGTTGTTGTCAACGATAACTACGAGGTTGTCGAGCTTGCGGTGGCCTGCCCACATGGCTGCCTCCCAGATCTGTCCCTCCTGAATCTCGCCATCTCCTGTGAGTGTGTATACACGGTAATCCTTCTTGTCATATTTTCCTGCTGCAGCCATTCCTACTGCGACAGATACGCCCTGTCCGAGAGAGCCGCTTGACATATCAATGCCAGGGATGTGCTTCATATCAGGATGTCCCTGCAGATATGAGCCTGTATGACGGAGTGTCTTTAAATCCTCCTTTGGAAAATATCCTTTCTCTGCGAGTGTAGAGTAAAGTCCCGGTGCTACGTGTCCCTTTGAGAGCACGAAACGGTCCCTGTCCTCCCATTTAGGATTGGCAGGGTCTACATTCATCTCCTCAAAATACAGATATGTAAAAATATCTGCTGATGAAAGTGATCCACCCGGATGTCCGGATTTGGCACTGTGAACTGCTGTCACAATGTCCTTGCGAATTTCATTCGCCATCTTCTCAAGTTCAAGATTGTTCATGATGTCTCCTTCTATCATTTATATCTCTGTTCTTCCCTGAAGCGCCCTAAGCAGGGTCACCTCGTCAATATATTCCAAATCGCCTCCTACGGGAACTCCGCTTGCGATTCGTGTCACTTTGATGCCGGTAGGCTTGATGAGCTTGCTGATATACATGGCCGTAGTCTCGCCCTCCAGGCTTGAATTGGTCGCTATAATGACCTCATTTACGTCTTTTTCAAGGCGAACCATGAGCTCCTTCAGACGGATATCCGCCGGACCTATGCCAAGCATTGGTGAAATTGCGCCACCCAGCACATGATACACTCCCTCATATTTACCGGTCTTTTCGTATGCCACAAGATCCCTCGTATTCTCAACAACCATGATGGTCTTGTGGTCTCTTGCCGCATCCTTGCAGATGGGGCATAGCTCGTCATCTGTTAGTGTATAGCAGCATTTGCAGTATCTGACATGCTCCTTCGCATCGATTATGGCGTCAGAGAGCGATTTTGCCTGCTCCTTTGGCATATTTATGATATGAAATGCCAGTCTCTGCGCTGTCTTGGCTCCGATTCCCGGAAGCTGTGACAGCTCCTCTATTAATTTTGATATCTCACTGCTGTAAAAATCCATTAAAACAGACCGCCGCCCAGGCCACCGGTAATTTTGGACATAGATGCCTGTGACTGCTCATCAATCTGGCGAAGCGCCTCATTGGTTGCTGCCATGATAAGATCCTCGAGCATCTCGATATCGTCAGGATCCACTACCTCCTCAGATAATTTGACCTTTGTGATTTCCTTTTTTCCAGAAACAGTGACTTCGACTGCTCCTCCGCCTGCCTTTGCCGTAACCTCAGCATCCTCAAGCTGCTTCTGAGCCTCCTCCATCTGGCGCTGCATCTTCTGCGCCTGTTTCATAAGATTGTTCATGTTTCCCGGCATTCCTCCAGGGAATCCACCTCTTCTTGCCATTCTGGCGTCCTCCTTGTTTTTAATGGGCTAATCCCAGCCCTGTTTATAACTTAGTTTTCTTCCTCTATATCAAAATTTATCATATCTGTCAAGTCCACAACCGCTTCCTTTGCGCTGACTGCGGAATTATTTTTCTTGACCGTCACCTCGACTTTTTTGCCTATGCGCTTTTCTATAAGCGAAGCCAGCGTATCCATACAGCCTGCACGGTTTTCAGAGAGATACTCATATGCATTCTCATCATCAAACATTAAAATCAGGTCAGAGGAATTGCCCAGCGATGTCACAGCCTTGTTCAGATAAACCTTTGATGTTGCTCCCATCTCCGAAAGTATGGATTTCCAGTGCTTCATGAGCTCTGAGATATCCTGTGGTATTGCTTTGGGAAGCTCCTTTTTCACTACAGGCTCGCTTGCTGCGGCCTGCTGCATATCCTGTGTCTGCGCAGCCTGTGCCGCTACTGGTATACCCTTTTCAAGCTTTTTCTCTATGCTGTTTATACGGTCAAGCACCGAATCATAGCTCTTTTCCATCTGCGGCCTGCACAGCTTTATTATGGCTATCTCGACCATAATACGCTTTTGCGATGCAAACTTTACCTGGCTGGACAGCTCGGAAAATACCCTGATATACCTGATGAGTGTCTCAGGCTTTACAAGCGCTGCCTCTTCCTTAAGTGCCTCAAGATTGTCCTTTGAGATGTCGAGCACTTCCTCCATATCGTCGGAGCTCTGCAAAAGCAAAAGATTCCTCATATACCATGTGAAATCATTGACAAGCTGCGACAGCTCCCTGCCCTCATCTATGAGCTCGCCCAGTATGCGGATGGCGCCTGTCACATCCTCGTCGAGTATGCGTCTTAAGAGCCTTGAAAACACCTCTGTGTCAACCGCTCCAAGCACCTCGAGCACATTTTCATAGGTGAGCTTCTCACCCAGATGGAAAGCAATGCACTGGTCAAGAAGACTTAACGCATCTCTCATGGAGCCGTCTCCTGCCTTGGCCACGTACCTTATGGCACGCTCCTCGACCTCCACCTGCTCCTGCTCCATCAAATCGCTGAGTCTGGATGCAATCGTATCTATGGAAATCCTGTGGAAATCATAGCGCTGGCATCTGGACAGGATAGTAATCGGTATCTTGTGTGCCTCGGTGGTCGCCAGTATAAATATAACGTAGCTCGGCGGCTCCTCAAGTGTTTTTAAAAGTGCATTGAAGGCTCCTGCCGAAAGCATGTGAACCTCGTCGATGATATAGACCTTGTACCTGCCCTCTGTCGGGCGGTATGTGACCTCCTCACGAATCTGTCTGATATTGTCCACGCCGTTGTTTGACGCTGCATCTATCTCTATGACATTCATGGATGAGCCCTCAGTGATTGCCCTGCATGACGGACATTCGCCGCACGGGCTTCCGTCTACAGGGTGCTCACAGTTGACTGCCTTTGCAAATATCTTGGCCACAGTGGTCTTTCCTGTACCTCTCGTACCGCAAAATAAATAGGCATGCCCTATTCTGTCAGCTTTTATCTGATTTTTCAATGTTGTTACAATGTGTTCCTGTCCCTTTACGTCCTCGAACTCCTGTGGACGGAACTTACGGTATAGGGCCTGATAAGACACGCCTTTTCACCTTCCTTATATCTAATATTGCTGCTTAATCTCCAAAGCAGATGCCGGTACGCTTTGCTTCCTTGATCATCTGGCTCTTTGGATCTACAGTCTTAAGCTTTCCTGCTACGTCGGCAAGCGGAACCCTCTTTGTCTGTCCGTTTACCATGGCTATCATGCAGCCGTAATCCTCATCCATGATGGCCTTTGCTGCTGCTGAGCCAAGACGTGTACAAAGCACTCTGTCGTAAGGACATGGGCTGCCGCCTCGCTGTGTATGTCCCGGAACTGCCACTCTGACCTCAAGACCGAGTCTTTCGCTGATGCGGTCTGCAACCTCGTATGATACTGACGGGTATTTGCTCTTTGCAAGCTTCTTCTTGTATTCCTTTTTGGAAAGGGCTGCATCCTCCTTGGAGATGGCTCCCTCTGCTACTGCAAGAATGGTAAAGCCCTTGCCCTCCTTTGTTCTCTTGTGGATGGCATCTACGACCTTGTCAATATCGTATGGTATCTCAGGAAGCAGAATGATGTCTGCACCGCCCGCAACACCTGCGTACAGTGTGAGCCAGCCTACCTTGTGGCCCATAACCTCAACGATAAATACACGGTTGTGGGATGCTGCTGTGGTGTGGATGCAGTCGATTGCATCTGTAGCTATATTGATCGCGCTCTGGAAGCCAAAGGTCACATCTGTGCCGTAGATATCATTGTCGATTGTCTTTGGCAGATGAATGATATTAAGTCCCTCTTCCCTGAGAAGATTGGCTGTCTTTTGTGTGCCGTTTCCGCCCAGGATAACGAGACAGTCAAGACCAAGCTTCTTGTATGTGTTTTTCATGGCTGCGACCTTGTCCAGTCCGTTCTCATCCGGCACTCTCATAAGCTTAAAAGGCTGTCTTGATGAGCCGAGTATTGTGCCACCCTTTGTCAGGATACCCGAAAAATCCTTTGATGTGAGTATTCTGTAGTTCTCATATATGAGTCCCTTGTACCCGTTCTCAAAGCCGTAAATCTCAAGCTCGTCGACATTGTGTGCCAGCGCCTTTACCACGCCTCTCATGGCTGCGTTAAGTGCCTGGCAGTCTCCTCCGCTGGTAAGCATTCCAATTTTCTTCATTGCTGCTTCCTCCTTATGCATTATTATGATTGTCTTTTATTATGCTAATCCCTGTACTCCTTATCCTTCTCCTCCTCGCGGAGCCTATCCTCCTCATTCATGAGCTTTCTGAAAATACGCTCAAAAATAAACTCATAGGTGAGTGCTGCGCCGACAGGAAGTATGAAAATGAGTGGAATAATAATCCATGCAAGTATAAGTGATACCACAAGTATCACTATGACCAATAATGTCCACGGCAGGTTGGCGATAAGAATGAGTATTGTATTCTTAAGGGTTATCTTTGTGACCTGCTCAAATCGTGAAATATACGCTGATGTGTATATGGCCCAGGCTGCGGCGATAAGTGCCATTATGATGAACACGATGGAGAAGGTTCCCCACTGATTGCCTGTCTTAAGACCTGACCATGTAATATAAATATCTCCCAAAAGCACGATAAGTATTATAAGCTGTACCAGCCATGCCTTGGTGGCCTGCTTGAAATTTACCTTAAACGCATGCCAGTAGCCTCTCCACACATAGCCCTCATCGTGATGAATGACACGGCGCGATGTATCGTAAAGTGCTGTGGATGCCGCTCCTATTGTAAAAACAGGTATGCATGATATGACCCAGCAAAAGCTCAAAATAACCATATCTACCAGTTTGTTTAATGCTCTGAAAAATTTGTTGTCAATGTTGAAAATGCCCATAATGCTCTCCTATATCCTGTGGTACTCTCTGTTTTGTTCTCTCTTTTTCTCATAGCGCTCTTCACGCTGCTTCTTCCTCTCCTCAGGTGTGAGGCGTTCCTTTTTCCTGCCGATATAGATATTCCACTTAAGATATGCCTCCTGGGCATTTCTTGACTTGTAGATGATATTTTTCTCCTCACCTACTATATCCGTGATGCTGTACCAGCCTTTATCGTACATGAACTCTGACTGTTTGTCATCGAAGTCCTTGGTTCCGAGTACAAATTTGTGTATTGCATGCTGCTGTCCCATGTGATCCTGTCCTCCTTGTTGTAATTTTATTTTATAGCCACCTTGTCCAGTACATAGTCAACTGCCTGCCTAAGGTGCTTATCCTTCTCATACTGCTCAGTTCCCTTAAGCTTTAAAGCTTCTTCTCTCGTGAACATGTCACGCAGTACCACCCGGTGATGCTCTACCGGTATATATGATACCTTGTCCTCAAACACAGGCTTCAGTACATAGTACGGCACCGCCTTTTCTCTCTTAGATGCCGCAAGCGATACTATGTTGTCAACCACGCATACGCCAAGGGTTTCACTATATATAATCTGTTTCTTTTGAAACATGCTTTTACCTCCGTATTTACATACACATCTATAATATCACAGACAGCGTTCTTTTTCAAAAACATTTTATCTGGCATTTATTTTTTTATCTTTCTGGTCATAGAAATACGGTCAGACGCATGTATACTTATCCTATATTTTGTATGAGAAAATTAAGCAAAAAAATTTGGAGGATATATGAAGAAAGCAGCCGTTTTTAACGATTTGTCCGGCTTTGGAAAATGCTCTCTGACCGCCGCAATTCCGGTACTGTCCGCGCAGGGCGTACAGTGCTGTCCCATGGCATCAGCAGTGCTGACAAACCAGACAGGATATGAATATCATAAATGCACAGACCTGACAGCCATGATTAAGGACTACATCGACAACTGGCAGAAAAATAATGCCCATTTTGACGGCATTTACAGCGGTTTCATGACAGGCTCAAAGCAGATTGAGCTTTTTATGGATTTTTTGGATGTATTTTATGAGGAAAACACGATGCTGCTCGTGGACCCTGTGATGGGCGATGACGGCAGAACCTACGGCATATACTCTGCCGCTCTTTTGGATGGCATGAAGGCGCTTTCCAGGAAGGCCGATGTCATCACACCAAATCTGACCGAGGCATGCCTTTTGGCAGACTATGATATCGAGAAGGTTTACAGTGACACGAGAAAGGATGTGCTCCTGCCTCTTGCGACAGAGATAAGTGAGAAGCTGCGATGTCTGTCCGGCAAAAATCAGGATGTAATCATCACCGGTATCAAATGCAGGGATGATAAGTCACCCTTTATCTACAATCTCGTGACCACCGCAAATGGTACTACAACCCACAGATCACACTTTTTCGACGTGAGCTTTTCCGGCACCGGCGATCTGTTTGCATCTGTTATATGCGGAAGCAGGCTGAACGGATTTTCCACAGAGGAGGCCGCAGAGCGCGCCGGAAAATTCCTGTATGACAGCATCGCGGATACCATGAATGATGACACCGCACCGAATGACGGAGTGAATTTCGAGAAATTTTTGCGGGAGCTGATGTGATGTTTATGTGATTCTTATCACCCTTTGCAGAAAATTTATCGAATTGTCAGTTGACCTCTTAAGTTAGGCTTAACACAAAACAAAGGAGAACATATTTTTATGAACTCACAGGTTAAAAAACTCACATTTACTGCCCTCATGGCAGCCATGATTACTATTTTTACAGCATATATATGCCACATTCCGGTTGGACAGAATGGCGGATATATTCATTTTGGCGATAGCCTTATCTATATCGCAGCGTGCCTCCTTCCATGGCCGTATGCAATGACAGCCGCAGCTATCGGCGGTGGCATGGCAGATTTGCTGACCGCACCTATCTGGGCGCCTGCAACAATCATCATAAAGGCACTCATATCCATCCCGTTTACCAACAAATCAGATAAAATTGTGACCGTGAGAAATGTAGTATCGACAATCATAGCTTTCGCAATTTCCGCAACCGGCTATGCCATTGCAGAGGCCTTTATCACATATGGCTTCACAAAGCATGCCTTCACCGGTCTCATCGCAATAATTCCGGTTTCTGTTCCGGGAAGCTGTATACAAAGCGGTGGAAGTGCTATAATATTTGTTATTCTTGGACTGGTACTTGATAAAATCGGATTCAAGAGAAGATTTTTCACATTGGAGGAGACTAAATAATGGCTGATATAATCTATACATACAAGAACGAAGTTTATGCAAATATCACAAATAAATGCGACTGCGCTTGTACATTCTGTATACGCTCTCAGAAGGACGCTATAGGCAATGCGACATCATTATGGCATACGGTGGACCCAACATATGATGAGATAATAGCTGCAATCGATGCATTTGATTTTACAGGCTATGAGGAATTCGTCTTCTGCGGCTACGGTGAACCAACCTGCGCGCTGGATATCCTTGAGAAAACAGCTAAATATGTGAAGGAAAAGTATAAGCTTCCTATCCGCGTAAACACTAACGGACTAGGCAATCTCTATCACGGAAGGGATATCGTGCCGGAGCTTTCTGAGTATATTGATTCGGTTTCCATAAGCTTGAATGCTGCAAATGCCGAGGAATACAATAAGGTCACAAGACCAACCTTTGACAATGCTTATGAGGCTATGCTGGATTTTGCTGAGGAATGCAACCGCATGATCAAGCATACACAGCTTTCTATCGTGGATGTACTCCCCGAGGAGGATATAAAGACTTGTCAGCAGATTGCGGATGAGAGGGGCATTCATCTGAAGATACGTCATTTTTCGAATTAGGCGCAAAAGGAACCCGCGGGTTCCTTTTTTATAGCCAAAAATATTTATAGCTAATATATTAGCTATATCTTGATAAAAATGCCTAAAATGGATAATATATTAGTCCTTAAAAAGATCTGTTGAGTAGTATCTGTCTCCGCTGTCAGGAAGAAGTGCTACGACTGTCTTGCCCTTGAACTCAGGTCTCTTGGCTACCTCGATTGCTGCATAGAGAGCTGCTCCTGAAGAAATACCTACAAGTACGCCCTCCTCTTTTGCGATAATCTTTCCGTACTCAAATGATGCCTCATTTGATACAGGGATAATCTCATCATATACCTCTGTATTTAATGTGTTTGGTACGAAGCCTGCTCCGATTCCCTGAATCTTGTGTGCCCCGGCTTTTCCTGTTGAAAGCACTGCTGATGTCTCAGGCTCCACTGCTATAATCTTTACATCAGGGTTCTTACTCTTTAAGTACTCACCTGTTCCTGTGATTGTTCCGCCTGTTCCAACTCCGGCTACGAATGCATCTACCTGTCCGTCTGTATCGTTCCAGATCTCAGGACCTGTTGTCTTTCTGTGTGCCTCCGGGTTTGCAGGGTTCTCAAACTGCTCCGGAATGAAGCTGTCAGGAATCTGCTCATGAAGCTCCTCCGCCTTGGCGATGGCCCCCTTCATACCCTTTGTACCGTCTGAAAGCACGAGCTCTGCGCCATATGCCTTGATGATGTTTCTTCTCTCGATGGACATTGTCTCAGGAAGAACGATGATAATCTTATATCCCTTTGCTGCTGCGATTGCTGCAAGTCCGATTCCTGTATTTCCTGATGTTGGCTCGATGATTGTTGATCCCGGCTTGAGCTTTCCGTCTCTCTCTGCCTGCTCAATCATCTCTTTTGCTATTCTGTCCTTTACTGATCCAGCCGGATTGAAGTACTCAAGCTTTGCAAGAAGTCTTGCCTCAAGTCCGTATGCCTTCTCTACGTGTGTAAGCTCTACGAGCGGTGTATTTCCAATAAGTCCTAATGTTCCCTGATAAATGTTTGACATGTTTGTGTCCTCCTTGATGCCATTGTAATGTTAATGCTTTGTTTTAATCTCCTATATTCATACTGTATTTGTATGAATTAATTGTTGATATAAATATACCCCATGAATCCCTATCTGTCAACAGGAATTTATGGGGTTTTTAATTTTTTATCTCAGGCAAACAGATCATCCATCGTAACAACCGACTGCAGCTCCTGCGAATACGAGTTTTCCACCACACCATAGGTTGTAATAAGTGTTGGGTATATCGCATACTTTGTACCGGAAACCACTCTCAGATCACTTATTTTATTCCTAATGCTCCTGTCTACTTTCTCCGTTATGGTATATTCTGACTGCGAATATTTCATCTCGCACAAATTAATCACCTGATCTTTTCTGGCAATCAGCATATCAATCTGTGAGCCGAAAATGCCATTATCCGGATCTGATTTGCAGTACCACGAATTTACCTCTGTCAGCACTCCAGAAATACCCAGTTTAAACTTAATCTGATCCACATGCTCCATGCACACTCTTTCAAACGCCAGCCCCAGCCACGTATTCACTGCGGGCGTATTAATCTGGTTTGTCCAAAAATGCTCATCTGTCGGTTCTGATTTCAAAAATTTGAAATAAAACAATGTAAAGCAATCCATCAACTGGTATATCGCATTTTTCTTTTTCATCCCAAATGCATTGTACTTGCGAATAAATCCACAGCTTTCAAGCTCTTCAAGCTTCGTTGTCAAATCTCCCGAATTAGGGATTTTGGTCGCTGTGATGATTTCTTCTCTTGTCATTCCAACCTTTTTAGTCCCAAGAGCTTCTATTATTTTTACATAGTTCTCCGGTTTTTTGAATACAGAAGCATATAAATACTTAAATTCATCGCGCAGGGGCGCATCCTTTTCAAACAATATACTATCAATATTCTGCGAAAGGCTTAATCCCTTTTTCAAAAATCCCCAATAGTAAGGTACTCCGCCAAAAATCATATAATACTGCAATATCTGATTTCTGTTTAATGCCAGCCCGGCAGCTTTTACATACGCTTCACACTCCCTGAGGCAGAATGTGCGCAGATGTATCTGCTCTGTCAATCTGTTATACAATCCGCCTTTGTTGTGTACGACCTTTGAGAGCATCCATGATGTGGCTAACGCGCACACTATAAGGACTATATCTTTCCTTGCAGAAGCAAATCCATTCCAGAAATGCTCCAAAGCAACCATAAGATCACTCTTTTGAGTGTCCATCCACGACAGCTCATCAATAAATATTATTTTCTTCTTTTCACTCGACAATCTTATGACATCCTTTAATGCTTCAAATGCCTCAAGCCAGTTTTTGGGCTGTTTTTTCACATCATACCCTGCATCTTTGAGAGATGACGTAAACGCATATATCTGCTCCTTCATTCCTCCCTCTGACAGACCGGCATGCTGAAATGCAAATCTATAACCAAAGGCCTCACGTATCAGAAAGGTCTTTCCCACTCTCCTTCGCCCATATACTGCCACAAAATGCGAGCTATCATCATTTTGTATATCATGCAATAAATGTAATTCTTTTTCTCTACCTACAAGCATCCTGCACCTACACCCAAAATATATTATATCGTTATACTTTTCTTAATCTCTGTTTTTTATACACTTTAAGTAAAGTATAACGGTATTTGTGGCAAAAAACAAGTCAAAATCCAAATATACTCTTCTTAATCTCGTTAAAAATAACAGATTAAGAAGAGTATACGTTGTTTCATTTTAATATTTATTTGTAATAACACATTAAGCTCATGATTCCAAATGGTCTAAAATTATATTGTTAGAATAGTTACGTTTAATTAAAAACAAAAGTGCAAATTTTGCACCGTCCAGCTTGACAAAGTGCAAATTTTGCACTATTCTATATTCAGAGGTGCAAACATGGGAGAATTAAAATCTTTACGAATTGAGAGAAAATTAACACAAAATCAAGCTGCGGATATACTCGGAGTTTCTTTGCGTTCATACAAATCTTATGAAAATGATGAAAAAAAGGCAGATAGCATAAAGTACAAATATATGTTGGAAAAAATATCCAAGATTAATCCTATTGATGAAGAAAATGGTATAGTTGATATTGATTATATAAAAAGAAAATGCTCTGTTGTATTTGATAAATATAATGTTAATTTCTGTTATCTGTTTGGTTCGTACTCAAAAGGTAAGGCCAAACCAACCAGCGATGTTGATCTTTTAATTTCGACAGATGCGACCGGATTAAAATTCTATGGATTAGTGGAGGATATAAGAACTGCACTTCACAAAAAAGTTGATGTACTTGATATAAATCAATTGAAAGATAATTTTGAGCTGACACAGGAAATACTAAGAGATGGAGTAAAAATATATTGATAATGTTAAGAATGATGCTTATTATGTTAAAAGGTTGAAACAAGATTTAGCATTTGTTGTTACACATATGAAAAATGTTGATATTGAAGAACTTAATGCAAATGAAGTCCTTCTTGATTCCATGTTATTTCGTATGATTCAAATATCTGAGAATGCAAAAAAATTGTCAGATGAATATAAACTCCACAGAGGAAACGTTCCATGGAATGCAATCTATGGATTGAGAAATCGTATAGTCCACGATTATGGAAATGTAGATTTGAACGTGGTTTTTGAAACACTCAAGCATGATATTCCGGAATTGCTTGAAATAATATGATTTAAGTATTTAAATCTCCAAGTGTATAACAATTTAAGTCCTTAAAAAGATAGTGCTTATCAAATTTTTATTTCAAAACATTCCATAATTGTTTAAACTTCCCTATAATTTAATAGAGCAGACGGCATTTTAGTTATGCTGTCTGCTCTATTATAATATATTCGCAACTATTCAAAAGTCCTGCTAATTTACCATCATCTTTTCAATTGTTCCACCGCACAGCACGTGCCCATCCTGATAGAATACCGCTGCCTGGCCCGGTGTCATGGCGCGCTGTGGCTCGTCAAATACGCATTTTATCATTCCGTTTTCCATAGGGGTAAGTGTACAGTCAGCTCCCCTGTGGGAGTAGCGTACCTTTCCTATGCTGCGGGTGCCCGGTGTGATGTGCTCCTGCGCCATGTAGTTTATATCGCTGATATAACAGGTGTCTGAGAAAAGTGACTCATTTGTGCTGATTACGACCTCATTTGTTGCCGGACGCAGCTCCTTCACGAATAAAGGCGTTGCGGCTGTAATGCCAAGCCCCTTGCGCTGGCCGATGGTATAGTGGATGAGGCCCTTATGCCGGCCGAGAATATTACCTGATTCATCCACGAAATTTCCCGGCTCATAGGTTTTGCCTGTCTCATTCTCGATGAATGAGGCATAGTCGTGATCCGGCACGAAGCATATGTCCTGGCTGTCGCTCTTGTGCGCCACAGGCAGTCCGGCTTCCTCTGCGATACGGCGGATTTGCGGCTTTTCATACTCTCCCACAGGCATCAGCGTGCGACGAAGCTGCTCCTGTGTCAGATTGTAAAGCGCATATGTCTGATCCTTTTCCGCTGTGACTGAGTTGGCTATGGTGTATCTGCCGTTTAGAAGCTTTGCTATGCGGGCATAATGACCTGTCGCTATATAGTCTGCACCTATCTCGAGCGAGCGATGAAGCAGCGACTCCCATTTCACATAACGGTTGCAGGCGATACACGGATTTGGCGTGTATGCACGCTCATATTCGGACACGAAATAGTCTATGACGTATTTCTTGAAATCAGCCTTGAAGTTCATCACATAATACGGAATATCAAGCACTGCAGCCACTCGTCTGGCGTCCTCCACTGCGGATAGCCCACAGCAGCCGCCCTCCTGTGACTGTTTAAATACATCCTCGTCCTGCCATATCTGCATTGTGACTCCGATGACATCGTATCCCTGTTCCTTTAATAAATATGCCGCTACTGACGAATCTACTCCGCCCGACATTCCTACTACAACCTTCTTTTTCATTAATACTCTTCCTCAGGCGCCTCTTCCTTTTCGCTGATATCATTTACAGGCTTCTCGAGTCCCTCGATCTTGATACCGTTTTTCTCTGCGTAATCCCAGAGTGCCGCATGGATTGCCTCCTCTGCGAGAAGTGAGCAGTGTACCTTTACAGGTGGAAGTCCGTCAAGTGCCTCCATAACTGCCTTGTTTGTAACCTCAAGCGCCTCCTGGATTGTCTTGCCCTTTACGAGCTCTGTTGCCATACTGCTTGTTGCAACTGCTGCGCCACATCCGAAGGTCTTGAATTTTGCCTCCTGAATAATGCCGTTGTCATCTATATCCAGATACATTCTCATGATGTCTCCGCACTTTGCGTTTCCTACTGTGCCGACACCACTTGGATTCTCCATCTCTCCTACGTTTCTTGGATGGTTAAAATGGTCCATTACCTTTTCACTGTATGCCATGTCCTTAGTTCCTCCTAATTTTCATTTATGCCTCAGATTTACCGTTTTTCTTTACAAAATCCTCGTATAACGGTGACATGCTTCTGAGCCTTGCTATGATTTCCTTTAACTTGTCCACTGTATAGTCGATATCCTCAAGAGTGGTCTTCTCTGATAATGTAAGACGCAGTGAGCCGTGCGCTATCTCATGTGGCAGTCCTATTGCAAGGAGCACATGCGATGGATCGAGTGAGCCTGATGTGCAGGCTGAGCCTGAGCTGCCGCATATGCCTGCCTGGTCAAGCAGTATAAGCATTGACTCTCCCTCGATAAATCTGAAGCAGAAGTTTGCATTGTTTGGCAGTCTGTCTGTTCTGTGTCCATTTAAGCGTGTATATGGAATCTCGCTTGTCACTCTCTCGATGAGGTGGTCTCTGAGCTTTGTCTCATATGCGCTGCGCTCTGCCATGTTGGCCTTTGCAAGCTCTACTGCCTTGCCAAGTCCTACGATGCCCGGCACATTGTGTGTTCCTGCACGTCTCTGGCGCTCCTGTGCTCCGCCATGGATAAATGAGCGGATTTTTACGCCCTTTCTGATATACATTACGCCGATGCCCTTTGGTCCGTTGAGCTTGTGACCGCTGGCGCTGAGCATGTCGATATGCATATCATCTACATTAATCGGAATATGTCCGAATGCCTGAACTGCATCTGTGTGGAACAAAATGCCATGCTCCTTTGCTATCTCTCCGATCTCCTTAAGCGGCTGGATAGTTCCAATCTCGTTGTTTGCCGCCATAACCGAGATAAGGATTGTGTCAGGTCTGATGGCTGCTTTCAGCTCATCAAGCTTGATTTTTCCATCCTCATCAACACCCACATATGTCACCTCAAAGCCATGCTTCTCAAGCCACTGTGCTGTGTGAAGAATTGCATGATGCTCGATGGCTGATGTGATGATGTGCTTTCCTTTTGCGGCATATGCCTCTGCTGTGGCCTTTAATGCCCAGTTGTCGGACTCGCTGCCGCCGCCTGTGAAATATATCTCATCCTTCTTGGCTCCAATAAGGTCTGCGACCTCTCCTCTGGCATGATCCACTGCTCTTTCTGCCTCATCTGCAAAGCTGTATATAGCTGATGGATTGCCGTAATGCTCTGTAAAGTAAGGAAGCATTGCATCCACAACCTCCGGATATACCTGTGTGGTTGCCGCATTATCCAAATAAATTAATCTGCTCATCTATGATAACCTTCTTTCTTTATATGACATAATTTCCATTCTTCTCGTTCTGCCAGTCTACCAGATCCTGCAAGGTGATATTGTCAACCACACCTGAGATTGCATCATTGATCTTCTTGTACACAATAGATGTGACACACTGCTGCTGTCTGTCGCAGACTATCTCGTCATCCTCTATACATGCTACCGGCGCAAGGCTGCCCTCAGTCTGTCTGAGAATCATGCCGACTGTGTAGTTCTGCGGTTCCATCTTCAGCATGTAGCCGCCCTGGGCGCCTCTGACACTTCTGACGTAGCCCGCCTTGTTTAAAATGGATATAATCTGTTCAAGATATTTATCTGAAATATCCTGTCTCTTCGCTACATCCTTCAGGCTGATGGGTGAACCATTGTTGTTCTCTGCAAGATCCATCATGAGGCGAAGAGCATAACGTCCTTTTGTTGAAATTTTCATTTATAGCACCTCTGTTTCATTTCCTACTGTTTTACTATACATTCAGAAATCGCCTTTGTCAAGCCGAAAAACAGAAATCATTTCATTTGTCAGGCTTAATTCCTCTAGGGATGCAGGTATTTCTTCTCTTGACACCCATTTTGCCACCGAAAGTTCCTGCATGTCAACCTCAATCTCATCTGTTCCGTCAACTTCACAGAAATATCCCGCAAGTATATTGTCGGTAAAGCCCCACGGCTGCGATTTGTAGTATCTGATGTTTTTCACACGCAGTCCCGTTTCCTCCATGACCTCACGGCGCACGGTCTCCTCAAGCGACTCACCTATCTCGTTAAAGCCTGCCACAAGTGCGTACTTTTTATACTCTCTGCCATTGTATTTTGTCAAAAGCAGCTTATCTCCATTTGTAACTCCCACTATCACTGCCGGATTGATGCGCGGGTAAACCATGTTGCCACAGACCGGACATCTGAGCATGCGCTCCACGTCGTCCTCTACCAGCCTGTTGGCGCATCTGCCGCAGAAATGGTTCTTATCATACCAGCCATCCAGATGAAATCCCGTTATCGCGGCAAGCACGTACTCCTTCGGTGCCGCACTGCGCATATAGTGCCGGTTTATAAATTTGCCACCTGTTACTTCCAGTATATGCATTTTGTCAGCATGTGACAGTGCCACCCTGAAAAATGCAGTATCGTCAAGTGTAAACAGATACTGATATTTAGCATCGGAGCATTCTGTTTTTATATCCTCATATCTTGGAAAGCTTATCTGATTGATATCCCGATTGGATTCGTCAGCAGGCATGTCCGATGCCTGCTGCACAAGAAGCTGTCCCCTGCTAAAAAAAAGGACCCTGCTGTCCGGGTCCGGCTGTATGTTTTTGTATGTTATGTCCCACGTATGTGGTGCAATGTCCTGAATCATTGTATGCCTCGATTTTTCCTTTTTCCGCTGATTAACTGTGTTATCATACGATATTTATACGCGCGTATAAACCGTGCCACTACAACCGAAAATTCGCCTCTTTTTATACGCTAAAAATCCGAGCGCCTCGCTTCGAACCATCACAACAGACGTTACCTCCACAGTTAACTCCCTCCAGGCTGCCTCGCGTCACATGAAAGCTTCTACTTAGTGCTGCTGTGTTCCCACCCTGACACGGTTCATAGATTTCCATTGCGCAAGACCCAGACGTCAACGCCACTTATGGAGGGCAGCTCCACCGCTTAAGCCCTCTACGAAGCATCACCCCAACTATAGCGGATTGTTGGTTCAAGGTACCGCTACCACCCCGGCTGCTCGGAGTCTTAAGTATACGCTATAATGCAGGGTTTTGTCAAGATTTATTGCAACTTCTTGTGGGATGAGTACGGCACGCAAACCCCGGGTACTACTGACTCACACGTACTCTCCCGCCATCGCTACGCTACGTGGCTAAGATACTGTACGAAATTATGCTTGAGGTTTTTCTATACTTAACGAAACCGTCGAAACTCGCCGTCCATGGCGCGGTTCTCCTCGCCCCTGCGTCCATGCCGGGGCGTTTCTGTGTCTCATTGGCATAATTTCTACAGTATCTAAACCTCTTCGCTATTCGCGCTTCGGGAGAGTACGTGTGAGTCAGTAGTACCCGGGGCTTACGTGCCTTACGTTGTGGTTTTAACGACAAATGGCTTATACTCTGTTTTTTGACCATTTTTTTCAACTACAATAACCAAGTCCTTATACCTGACCGCCTCATTCGAATCCGGGCTGATGTCTAAAGAGTATGATAAATATTCTTTCTTTGCCACTTCATATGTCTCTGAATAATCTGATATCGAATATTGAGTGGTTACATCCTTTAAGCTAAATGGCCATTTCAATTTTTTATCATAGCTTTTGACTTCTTTATATGTGTCTTTCTCCACATTGTACAAAAACTTCACAGAATCATCTGATTTGTAAAATCTTACGTATCTGCCATCTGATGATGCTTCAACGAAAACACACGGATAACCTTGTATCTGTGTCATATCTATTGGTCTGAAATCACAAAATCCCACTAGCTTTTCTTTTTTTAGATTATAAACCCATATTCCAATATAATCATACATTATCACCTTATCCTGATCATAATAGATTATACTTGGCATGGTCGCCTCAAGCTGTACCTCCTCTTTCCCTATTTCCGCTGCCGAAACAGTACATATAGAATTTCGTTTTATGCCAATTACAACAACTGCTGTTATACTTATTATTAAAGAAAAACACGCAGCAAATACTACTATTTTACGAATTGTCTTTTTTTTATTTTTGATAACATTTTTTTGATGAGCTTCTATAATATATTGTTCGTCTATGTTTTCCATTACATCAAATATCTTCTCTGCATTCATAAATCAACGCCCCTTTCAACAAGGTAATCATGTAATTTTTTTCTTATCCTCTTTAATGTAACTGAAACATTGTTTTCAGTCATGCCATATCTCTTTGCTATGTCCCTGACGCTGTCAGAATACCAGTAACGACACACAAAAATTTGTCTTTTCTCAGCCGGTATTTCCTTAAGAAAAGAATTAATGTTCTCTAACAGGAACCTGGCATTGCCCTCATCTTCAATATTTTTCGAATCAGTGATTATCTCAGATAATTCATCCAATATTAACGTGAATCTTCCATTTGTGCGCTTCTTAGCTCTGTTTTTCTTATACAAATTGAATGACATATTTCTGACTATCTTTCCAAGATAAGTCGATAACATTTTAGGTTTGTTTGGCGGAATAGAATTCCATGTATTCAGATATGCATCATTCACACATTCCTCTGCATCCTCAATGTTTCCCAAAATATTCATCGCAATTGATAAACAATATACATTATATTTTTCTGTTGTTGCAGCAATTGCCTGTTCATCACGCTTCCAAAACAATTCAACTATTGCGCTATCATCCATGCTCACTTCCTCCTTTCACTTATATACACAATTTCTTATCCCATTTCTGACACCTGTAGATATTTTTTTCATAAGAAAATGTATATAACGTATATTATGTAGAAGCAAGTTCCATCCATATAGCCGTCTTTACTGTCCTTGAAGCTTGCGCTTCTTTCGCAGCTCCTTGAAGAAGGTAGAGAGCATGGTGCTGCATTCGTCACCGCAGATGCCTATATCTGTCTGCACCTGATGGTTGAACTGCTGCATCTGCAGTAGATTGATGATTGAGCCTGCACAGCCTGCTTTCGGATTCATGGCTCCTATTACCACCCTTGGAATGCGTGCCTGTACTATTGCTCCGGCACACATCTGGCAGGGCTCAAGGGTGACGTACATGGTGCATTCCTCGAGCCGCCAATCTCCGGTCTTTTTGCTGGCTTTGCGGATGGCAGAGAGCTCAGCATGAGCGAGTGGATTTTTGTCGGTATTTCTGCGGTTGTATCCGCGTGCAATGATTTTGTCACCGGCTACAATTACGCAGCCTATCGGCACTTCAGCGAGTGCATATGCTTTTTTTGCCTGTTTTATTGCCTGTTTCATATATTTTTCATCTTGTGTCATATTTGTCTGCTCCATGTGTTATAATCTACTTATTATGATACACTAAATGTGAAAGAAGGAAAATATGTTTTTTGAATATGAAACCCCACGTCTGCTTCTTAAGGTATTGCGCGCTGATTGTGCACCGCAGGTTTTGGATTTTTATAATAGGGATAAAGAGCTTTTCGAATTGTATGAAATAGACCGCGTGCCGGATTTTTATACTGTTAAGCACCTGCAGAAGGTGCTCAGATATGAATACAATATGGCTGTCAAATCGCAGCTTTTCAGATTTTATGTTTTTGAGAAAGAAAATCCGTACCGGATTATCGGCACTGTGTGTATACATAATATCGCTCCGGCTTTTTACGGAAGCTGCGAGATTGGCTATAAATTTTCCAGTGAGTTTCACCACATGGGGTATGCCACTGAGGCAGTCGGCTTCTGCACCAAGCTTGCCTTTAATGAGCTTCGCATGCACAAGGTAACGGCGGTTGTCCACCCGGGTAATGTGCCTTCGATGAAGCTTCTTAATAGGCTCGGCTTCGTGCAGGAGGGACTGCTTAGGGATTATCTGATGCTGCATGGGAAGTGGTGTAATCACTATATTTATGGGCTTGTTAATAAATGAGCCCATTTATAATTTAACATAACAATTAGCGCAGGAAACAATTCCTGCGCCAATTTATCATACTTTTTAAAAATCTATACTATTTTTTATATTTTTCAAGATTTTATTTTTATTCTTCTCATGCAAATATGTAGGATTAAGCTTTCCTTTTTGATATTTCAGGTATGTTCCTGCTGTTTTATCCACAAGCAGCTTTGTAAAAAATCGCTCCCAACTGAAATATTCCTGACTTTCTATATAATTCTCAGGTTTGTCCATAATACCCTTAATCTCTTTGTCTTCAAGCAACTCAGAACTGAGTATAATCCACTCAAATGATTCCGGCAGATATAACTTTATATTGCCTTTTTCCACAGACATTTTATATAATGCATCCATTTCCGGGCCAATTGCTGCACCGTCAGCTATTACACAAATACTCTCTGTTTCAGCTTTTAGTTGTTCTAGCATAGCAAATATTTTTGTTTTTCCACCAGCGCTTTCACACACTATATTTTTTTCTTTCGATATTGCCTTGAAATACTCATATCCAGAATTTGTGTCTTCAACAATTATTTTTTCAGGTTTACATGAAAGCTCCTGATTTAAAGGATAAATATGATACATCTCCTGATATATCTGCTTTGTGTTCTGATACTTTCCTGAAGAATACAGTCCATATATTTCTTCAACACTATATGGCAGATTGTACAGGTTTTCTCTTGTTATTATCACAAAATAATTATCTGACGCCTTTACAAGTTCAGCAAACTCCTGCTGTCTTATAAACTGATTTTCTTCATCAATAAAAATGATATTTCCTGATAAATTTTTGAGCAGCATCTGCCACAGGTTTCCCTCAAGAACTGTGCACGGGGCATCACATTCGATTTCAATTCCACTTGCATTACCCAGATTTGCAAATTGTCTGATCATATTTATGAGTGTTGTTTTCCCAGTAGCACTGTCCCCTTTTATTATCGTGATATTTCTCTTTATTTCAAATTCATAATGAAGTCTATTGTTTTTCACAACAATTTTATGCTTACCCTTCATACCTTCTCCTATACATATTTACCTGCAACACTGATGAATTCAGCCATACTGTGAACTATTTCTCCCGTATTCAGTATCTTTGCCTCAAAATCTTTGCCAAAATCCATTATATGATGTAGATTAATTGTCAAATTCTTTTTGCCCGCTATTCTCAATATCCACTTTGCGCAGTTATCACCACACGCTGAAGCGTTAAAAATCTTTCCGCTATCATCAAAAGCCATCAGCATAAGGGTTTTCACTCCACCGGACAATTCCTTTGTGGATATCGGTCCCAGTATCGGGCTTTGTACCAGATGTGGTCCAATGACGTCTGATTTATCTATATCTTTTATCATTTTGACAGACAGCTCATCCGTTATCCATTCATCTTCATATGTGTTATCAAAATACACCGGAGGATGGTAAATTGCATTTTCCATATCCCCTAAATATATATTTAACATTGAAATCCTCCATCCCATCTGTTAGGATTCTAAAGTATACGCTATGATACGATTTATTGTCAAGTTTCTAAGCATTTACACCGCTCTCACCACAGCAGTGATCAGTTCTGTAAACTGCTTTGCCACGCGGTCTGCGGTTTCCTGCACTTCCTTGTGGTTGAGCTCTTTGCCTGATAGTCCTGCTGCCAGGTTGGTGATACATGAGATTCCGCAAACCTCAAGCCCCATATGACGCGCTGCAAGTGCCTCACAGGCTGTACTCATTCCGACGGCATCTCCTCCGAGGATTTTACACATCCCAACCTCGGCCGGGGTCTCATACTGCGGGCCTGTGAGCTGTACGTAGACTCCTTCTCTCAGCTTTATGCCTAGCTTATCTGCCTTTTCTTTTACGATTTTCCTCATTCTGCGGCTGTATACCTCGCTCATATCCGGAAAACGCTCGCCCAGCTCATCAATATTGGCTCCGATCAGTGGACTTGGTATAGCTGTCGCAATATGATCCGAAATCAGCATAAAGTCTCCCGGATTAAAATCAGTATTGAGACCACCTGCCGCATTTGTGAGTATCAGCTTTTTTGCGCCCATCATTCCCATGAGGCGTGTCGGTAGCACAACGTCTGTTATCGGATACCCCTCATAATAATGTACTCTGCCCTGCATGATGACAACAGGCACACTATCCACATATCCAAATACAAACCTGCCCTTGTGTCCGGGAACTGTAGATGTCGGAAAGCCCTTGATATCCTTGTAATCTATTGTTGTCTCTATCTTAATCTGCTCTGCATAGTCTCCAAGTCCCGAGCCCAAAACTATGGCTGTCTCGGGTACAAAATCTGTTTTTTCACGCACACTTGCAAGGCATGTGGTGAGTTTTTCATATATACTGTTCATTTTTTTCTCCATATATTTTCTGTTTAAGTTTAAAAAATTCCTGAGATATTACCACTTAAAGTTCTTCAAGAATAGAATGTCCGATGGTACCCTCCGGCATTTTTACGCCGAAGTTGTCAGCAATTGTGGCTCCAATCACCGCAAAGGTAGCTTCCTCATCAATTGCGCCGCCACCCTTCATGCTCTTTGAATACGCGATAAACGGCACATACTCGCGTGTGTGGTCCGTTCCCTTGTAGGTAGGGTCGTTTCCGTGGTCTGCGGTCAGTATGAGTAGATCATCATCCCTTAGCTTTTCCATTAAAATGCCCAGGTTTTTGTCAAATTTTTCAATTTCCTCTCCGTAGCCTGTCACATTTCTGCGGTGTCCCCACAGTGCGTCGAAATCGACCAGATTCACAAAGCACAGCCCTTTAAAATCCTTCTCACAAATATCAATGGTCTGCTCCATTCCATGAACCGAGCTTTTTGAGCGGAATGCCTCTGTAATGCCCTCTCCACAGAAAATATCATTGATTTTGCCGACTGAAATGACATCCAGTCCACTGTCCTTTAATGCATTTAATGCAGTAAGACCTGTAGGCTTAAGCGCATAGTCGTGCCTGTTTGAGGTTCGCACGAACTCACCCTTTTTCTTTCCCACATATGGCCTTGCAATGACGCGCCCTACTCTCCACTCGTCCTTGAGTGTTATTTTTCTGGCTATCTCACAGCAACGGTAGAGATTCTGTAAATCAAAGGTCTCCTCATTACCGCAAATCTGAAGCACCGAATCCGCTGACGTGTATACAATCATCGAACCGTTCTTTATCTCTTCCTCTCCAAGCTCCTCGATTATCTCAGTGCCGCTGGCGCTCTTGTTGCCTATTACCTTTTTTCCGCACTGCTTCTCAAGCTCAGCGATGAGCTCCGGTGGAAATCCGTGCTCTGTGAAGGTCTTGAACGGCTTTTCGGTTTTTATGCCCATCATCTCCCAGTGGCCTGTCATCGTGTCCTTGCCGTTGCTCACCTCTGCCAGCCTCGTAAATCTGCCGATTGGCTCAGCAGCCGGCTTCATCTGACCGCCACAGTGCAGATTGAGCATTCCAAGCCTTGTAAGATTTGGGATGTCGATAGTCTGCATCCGCTCAAGTATATGCCCAAAGGTGTCTACATCTATGTCTCCAAACCTTTCCGAGTCCGGCATTGCGCCGATTCCCAGAGAATCCAGGACTATCACAAAAATTCTGTTATATTTCTTCATGGTGTCATACCTCCATTTTCCGGTCCGTAAATTTGCACAGCTAGGAGCTGTTAAATCTCCATAAGTCTCACGGCACTATACCAGCTGCCTAAAAATCCGCTCCTTCACGGCATCATCCGCAAATGCCACGTCCAGTGCATTTTTCATCATAAGCGGCAGCTCCTCTTCGCGTATGCCATAGGCTTTTTCTATGAACTCAAGCTCTTTAGATAAAGTTGTGTTGCTTACGGTGCGGTTGTCCGTGTTTATTGTGACCTTTAATCCCGCGTCCAAAAACTCCCTGATGGGATATTCGTCTGTAGATGCCACAGCCTTTGTCTGCAGATTGCTTATCGGACAAAGCTCGATGCCTATGCCCTTTGCCGAAAGCTGCCTTTCAAGTTCTCTGTGGCCTCTCATGGCTATTCCATGGCCTATTCTGGCTGCGCCGGCCTCCACTGCATCTATGATATTCTGTGCATTTCCACACTCTCCCGCATGGATTGTAAAAGGCAGCCCAAGCTGCTTGGCATATTTGAAAAGCTCCATGAAGCCTGACATAGGGTAAGGCACCTCAGCACCTGCAAGGTCTGCCGCGCACACACCCGCGCCCAAAAATTCCCTTGCGGTGTGCAGCATGCGTCTGTTTTGTTCCTCGCTGTGATGCCTCATGGCGCACACAATAAGCCCATATTCTATGCCAAAATCCTTTTTACCTCTCTCAAGTCCCTTAAGTGCAGCCTCTATCACGCGCTCGCAGCTCATGCGCTCATTCTCTGAAAGCAGCGGTGCAAAACGGATTTCCGCGTATACGACGTTTTCCCTGTGCATGCCCTTAAGCACATCATAGGCGGCTCCCTCAAGCCCCTTTTCATCCTGGATGCACTGCCCCGGCAAGTCAAATTTCTCCAGATACTGTGCCAGACTTGTGCAGTCATCCGACACGCTAAGCTCTGACTCCTGCACCGTCCTGCCAAGCCTTTTCTCAATAAACTCACGGCTTAATGAGCCATCCAGATGGCAGTGAAGCTCAATTTTCGGCAGTTTTATTATATTGTCTCTTATATTCTCTTCTCTCTCCATATTTCCCCCATTTCCGGTTTCCCACTTCCTGTTAGGCGGCTAATGTTCACACGACCATATAACCAACAACTATTACAGCCCATTATACAGCCCATTAAAAGTACAGCTACAGGTCGCTCTACTCAAGGTTCGCAGGTCCGAATCCTTGCGGAAGCATATCCTCCAGTGTAAAAATCCTATAATTTTCCCTGTCAATTGCCAGTATTATTTTAAATGTCTTCGGATTGCAAAACTCCATCATAACCTGGCGGCATACTCCGCATGGCGCTGTATAACCTGTCGCTTTTTTGTTCTTTCCGCCCACGATGCATATTGCCTCAAAATCCCGCACTCCTTCACTCACTGCCTTGAAAAATGCTGTCCTTTCCGCACAGTTTGTCGGTGTGTAGGCTGCGTTTTCTATATTACAGCCGGTGTAGACTGCTTTGTTTTTTGCTAAAAGAGCCGCACCTACATTGAAGCCTGAGTACGGCGCATATGAAAAATCAAGCTGTGCAAGGGCTGTATCAATCAGTTTTTCAATTGTTTTTTTATCCATATGTAATTCCCCGGTTATTTATTGTATACGAAAATTCAGTCCATAGCCTTAATGAGCTTCACCACACGGCTTGTCCCAAGCCTGTCAGCGCCAAGCTCAAGAAATCTTTCTGCATCATCTAATGAAGAAATGCCTCCGGCAGCCTTCATCTTCACACCCTCTCCGATATGCTCTGAAAACAGCTTTATATCGTCAAAGGTCGCACCTGCCGTGCCAAAGCCTGTAGATGTCTTGATGTAATCTGCCCCTGCGCTCGTCACAATATTGCACATCCTGATTTTCTCATCATCTGTGAGAAAGCAGGTCTCTATGATGACTTTAAGCACCTTGTCCTTGCATATGGACTTGAGCTTTCTGATTTCATCCTCTATCAGCTCATACCTTTTATCCTTGAGCCAGCCGATATTGATGACCATATCTATCTCCTCTGCTCCGTTTGCAAGGGCATCCTCTGTCTCAAAGGCCTTTACCGCAGTGGTCGAATATCCGTTAGGGAAGCCTATCACTGTGCAGACCTTTACCCTTTCACCCAGGTACTTTGCTGCCTGACTTACATAGCTCGGCGGTATGCAGACTGATGCTGTGTGATATTTTACTGCATCATCACATATCTGCCTGATTTCGTCCCATGTAGCCTGTGGGGATAAAAGTGTATGGTCAACGTGTTTTAAAATTTCATTTATATCCAATGTCTTTTCTCCGTTTCTGTATTTATATCTGACTTATTCTGTGGCACAATCCTCACGAATGAGGTTTCGCACTGCCGAAACTGCCACCTGAACTGCCATGTCCGTATCGCGTACCACAGGATTCTCAAGCCCGAGCTTTTCCCTCTCCTGATTTGCAACTACAAGAAAGCATGAGCCTGCCCTGACTCCAAGCTTTGCCGCAACGACAAAAAGCGCTGCAGACTCCATCTCTGACGCAAGACAGCCAAGCATCCTCCATGCATTCCATTTGTTGATAAGCTCATAGCCTGCCGGCATTTTTTCAGGCTCGTGCTGTCCGTAAAATGCATCCTTGCACTGCACCACGCCTGTGTGATGCGTATAGTTTTTCTGCTTTGCTGCCGCAACAAGCGCATTTGTGACATCTAAATCTGCCACAGCCGGAAACTCTATCGGCGCATACTCCTTTGATGTACCCTCCATGCGGATGGCGCCTGTCGCAATCACGATGTCACCGCTTTTCACATCTGTCTGCATGCCTCCGCATGTTCCGATCCTCACGAAGGTATCTGCCCCGCATCTGTACAGCTCCTCCATCGCAATGGATGCGGATGGTCCGCCGATGCCTGTCGATGTCACGCTGACCTTCACTCCATCTAATGTGCCGGTATATGTGATAAACTCCCTGTTGTCAGCTATCAGGACCGGATTGTCGAGGTACTGTGCTATTTTAACACATCTCTTTGGATCTCCCGGCATGATAACATATCTGCCGACCTCTCCCTTTGCGACCTGGATATGATACTGTCTGTCAGGATCCTTTGAATAATTTTTCATGTAATGCCACCTCCCACAGTTTTTCTTTTGTTAGCTTTAATTATACACAATTTCTGTGGTTTTGTGCAGATGAAAGGACATTTTCTTTTATAAAAACTACAGCTGGCAGAACCAGTATCCGAACACTCCGCTATCGACATCCGCTGCATTTGCCGGTGCGGCCGGCTCAAATTCCGTGAAGCCGAATATCCCTGCCAGCATGCGCTCCTGCGGCTCGCTCACGCCCGGCACTCCAAGATATTGCCTGCCATCTGTATCCGTTTTGATGACGAGATGCTTATAGTTAGCGTAGCCGTGTATAAGAAAGCTGTTGTTGACTATGTACCAGTTTTTGGCCGGAAGCGTGCGAAGCTCTGATATGTCTATGCGCCTGATTTTGTCCTGACCGTCATCAACATTTTGACTATGGATTTCTTTCTGACAGCCCGGTTCAGGCTTAGGAGCCGATACAGGGTTTTTCTTATTTGATAAATCTGCTTGTACCTTGATAGGTTTTCCTATAACTGCTTCCGTGTTATCCGTCCAGCAGCTTGCCAGAAATTTTTCATCTGCATTTTCCAGCTCTATCCTTACACCGAGCACCTGCAAAAATGTCTTTCCACTGTCCTTTACGTTTTCGGTATCTACATTATATATCTCTCGTGCTTCACCGTTTTTTACCGTAAGCTCTCCTGCCTCTATGGCCGCTTCCGCTTCATATATCAGATACACTCTTCCTTTTCCGGAGTATTTTCCGAGATTTTTTATCTGTACTAGAAATGCACTTTTTTCTCCGTTTATTTCTACTTTTATAAAGCCTGCATTATTTCCTTTTATTCTGCCATCATATAAATACAAGTATGTAACAAATCTCTTCATGCTTATTTACCCGCCTGCGCGTTTTGTACTATTCTATGAGTGAAGCAGTAATATTATGCGTGTTATTAATTTATACTTGATTTATAGCTATTCGAGCCATCTTGAGAAAATAAAATAGGAATTATTCTTATTTTTCTCTTGACAATTATAGTACTATCGTGTATATTAATATCAGTAACAATTCCTGATTTCATTTGAGAGGAGATTCATATGATTAAGTATAGTCGTCAAAGAGAGTCGATAGTCAACTTTCTGGCGAGCCGGACCGATCATCCGACTGCTGAAACTATCTATCAGAATATCAAAAAAGAATTTCCAAACATCAGTCTTGGAACTGTTTACAGAAACCTTTCCTTGCTTGAGGAAATTGGTGAGATCATCAAGATTTCGACCGGAGTCGGTCCTGACCATTACGATTACAACACAGCGCCTCATTATCACTTTATATGCAGAGGCTGCGGACGCGTGATGGATATCGATTTGGACTTCGCCGATGAGCTGATGACACAGGTGCAGGAATCCACTGATTTAGCCATTGAGAGCTGCTCAGTTTCGTTTACGGGACTTTGTCCGGATTGCAAGAATGAGCTTTCCTAGAGCCTGACAATTTTTACAACAATTAAACATTTATTTACTATCTTTAAAAGGAGGAACATTATTATGGCAAAATGGGTTTGTACAGTTTGTGGATACGTTTATGAGGGAGAGAATCCACCGGCAGAGTGTCCGGTATGCCACGTTGGCGCAGATAAATTCAAGAAGGTTGAGGGAGATTTAACACTTGCTGCAGAGCATGAGTTTGGAGTATACGCTTCAACTGTTAAGAACAATCCTGAAATCTCTGATGAAGATAAGAAATACATCTTCGAGCAGTTAAAGGCTAACTTCGAGGGCGAGTGCTCTGAGGTAGGTATGTATCTTTGCATGGCTCGTGTAGCTCATCGCGAGGGATATCCTGAGATTGGTCTCTACTGGGAGAAGGCAGCTTACGAAGAGGCTGAGCATGCAGCTAAGTTTGCAGAGATGCTCGGTGAGGACCTTGAGCCTAACATGAAGGCTACTACAAAGGACAACCTCGCTTGGAGAGTTGACTGTGAGTTCGGTGCTACAGCAGGAAAGACTGACCTTGCTAAATGTGCTAAGAAGAATAACCTCGACGCAATCCATGATACAGTTCATGAGATGGCTAGAGACGAGGCTAGACACGGAAGAGCCCTTAAGGGACTTCTTGACAGATATTTTGGCTAATTACAAAAGTCTTGATTTTACAAGGTTTACGAGAGAGAATGGATTTAATCTGTTCTCTCTTTTATCATCTGCAAATAAGCCATTTTTAAATTCAATATTGTCCGAAAATTGTCCGTTCTATCATTTTTCAGCTATGATATTCTTATAAATTGGCCGTTAAAAAAGTTGGCCGTTTTTTTCATACATATAATACCGGATAATCCTTGATTTTACAAGATTTTCGAGACATTTTCATAGTCTAATTTTTGCAAATTTCAAAAGGGTATAGTTTTAATCTATATCCTTATTTTTATGGTAAAGCATCAAATCGGCAACAAAAAACACTCAAGCTTAATTGCCTGAGTGTTCTTCTGTATCTATGAATTTTGCATCAATGCTATCCAACAGCTCTTTTATATCCTCATAGGGTAATATCTGATTTATCCTGTCAGTCCTTGCGCATGATTTCCAATTAGTTCCTGTAAAGTGGCGGTTTGAATGATTAAAAATATTTATAGCAATAAGCTTTTCTTTAAGCGTATCACATTTATCCAATACCGAAATTGATATTTTATTTTGTCTGTATAATCTGATTACCGATACAAGCTGTGTCCATGCATAATTTGATATTTTTATATTTTTTCCGGATTGCTTCATTCTTAATCGCATCTGATAATCTTTCCAATCAGCAGAGGTTTTAAGAACTTCGTATGAGCGCCCTAAATCCTTATACTGTTTATATTCATCTACAGTATCATATGGTTCCGTGTCAAATGTTGCAAAGAAATATTCAATGCCATCAAATACACCAGACGCATCATACAATGTGTCAAAATTTGGTTTTCTTTTCAAATCGTAATTGAAATTGGCTGATTTACAACTTTTTACAATGGTAAAATCTTGCTTTTTACGTATAATATCCTTTAAATTGCTCCATAAATCGTATGTATATTTAGGTTTATCGGTCCGCAATACAACAGTCTTAAACAGGCTAATTCTGTCATTATATGAATCCTCTGCTTCTCCTGTTTTAAAACCAGCATGAGCACAAACGCACTTATCCTCATCTCTGTTATAACCAAATCCCACATTGCCACGAGTCGTTATATTAAGTAAAAGTGCTTCCTGTTCATGCTTCTCGCTCCATACTTCTGGATTATCCGTCAAATACATTCTTGCTTCTCTAAACAAATCCATGAAACCATATGCTTTTATTTTATCAAGCTCTGCTTTTGGAATATCAGAAATAAAGCCATCGGTTGTAGCAGAATAAAAATGATAGCCTAATGCATCGATTTCATTTGCTACAGCAATAATCAAATCTCTTACAAGTGCAGTCACCATAGCGGCCCTATACTTTGACGTTATACAGCTTGGCATCATTTCATCATCCTTATTTGATATAACACCAGTCTTTTTTTCTGTAACACATTGACCAACCTTTCCATAACCACCATTATTAAGTAATTTTTCTATAATTTCTTCCAAGGATTTATTACCATATACTTTTTTACATTTTTCTCTATCTGCAATCAATTGTTTACATGCAGGTCGCAAACACATGCTTCTACTTCCATCATCTCTTAATAGCGGTTTAACTTTAATAAAGTCATGTGCGTATATTTTAGCCCCCAATTTAAGAGCTAAATACATTGTAGAACCACAAACACATACATGCTTGCCGCTTCTTGGAAACACAATGCTATCATCAACACGAATCGGAATATTAGGGAATTTTACACTTTTGGGAAATTCAAAATCAACTTCTGCAAAAATTATATCGTTTATACTATCCCACTGTTCCAATGAAACCTCTTGTTCCAATAATTCATTATCTATTCCAACCGTCCAATCAGCATCTACCAACAGACTTAACCCTGTTGAATATGCATTAATTACGTCATAATCATATGTTTTAGTCTTAAATATTCCTGGGACAGGACATATATTATATCCACCAACAAAGCTCTTTTGCCCTAATTTATCAATTTTATCTCCTGTATATGTTTTGTTATAATAAGTTTTATTTCTTACTCGCCCAAATTCGTCCACTTCTGTTACTTGCTGTTTATTAAAGCCTTCATATATATGTTTAAATTTTTCTTCTCGTAAAGTTGATTTTTCTTCATCAATCCCAAAATAATCTATTATATTATCTTGTAAATATGTGGCTGATGCAGATGTAATACTTACAGGCATAGCCTTATTAATCCCCCATATTTTTGCTGTAAACAACAGAGAAATCAACGAATCACTTGACGCATAATCCATAAAATCATTCATATTTTTATTCTTGTAAACATCAATTGCACAATCATCTATATTACTAACAGTATCATCAATAGGAATATGCAGACATTTCTTCATTGGATTTAAGGTCTTATCTCCAGATGGCGAATAACATTCACTATCTCTAAGTGTTAACACAAAAGGATATTCATAATATCGCTTTTCATAGTCTTTGACAACAAATGATATTCCTTTATTATTTAATGTTACAATTCCATTCTGCAAAGAGCTTATGTTATTGATAAATCTTGCATCATCTTTATCTGTAAATGCCGTAATATCCTTTATACCAGCATGTCCAAGTAAGCACACTTTTGTTTTTATTCCACTTAATTTTTTTGCTTCGCTTGTGCTAACGTGTGACCTATCACACTTGAATATTATACCATCAAGGCTTTTATCCTTAATAAAAGTCTTAGCATCTTTTAAGCAATTAAACATTTTTTTCTGGTATTTACCTGTTGCATCATAATACAAAAGACGATATTTAGTTGAATAGTATAATGTAGTAAACTGTTCAGACTCATAACAATAATGTAATACATAACTCAAGCAATCACAAACAGATAGTCTCTTATCATCATTTATATTTGTATTCAAGAACAATACTTGTAACGCAGTTACTTTGTCAGGCATAAGTACAGAAAAGCAATACGAGACTATTTTCCTATTTATCATATTTCCTTCTTCATTATATTCACTATGCTTTTTAACGTCATAAGATATAACCAATGAACTGTCCTTTTTTCTTATTGATTTAATGCTTTCAAGATTTGAAAAAACGTCTGTATCAATGACATTACAATCATTTAATATATGAGAAGTACTAACATACCTCACATATACATCAAAATTTTTTAGTTTAGTATTAACTCTTTCCCATTTATTTCTATTGTTTATCATTATTATCTCCTTATCTTCCACTATAATAATAATCACGTAATAATTGATATTCATATTCTTCTTCTAAATATTTATTATATTCTTCTTCTAATTCTTTTATAACGTCATCTTTATCCATGCCATATAGAATTAGACTCGCATCAACATCTATAGCGTTAATTATTTCATCCCAGTCATATTTACCTATCATCTTAAAAGGCACATTATATCTTTCTTCTAACTCATCACATATCATCTCCCATTCATTATTACTAGTAACATTAAGTACTCTATCATAAATATTTTCTTCCTCATCTATTACTTTATTATTTTTGGTATTAATTTTTTCTTTATCCATTAATTTTTCTCCTCATTAATTTAATTTTTGTTATTTTATAAAAGCAATTACTTACTTTCAATTTTAACCACTACCTTTCTTAAGGCTAAATTTATAATCAAATCTAGCACTTTTTATTTCCTACATTATTAGTATCGTAAAAACTTCAACTTTTCGAGCATTAATTTTAAAAAAAATCAAAAAGTTTTTTTTACGCTGCTACATATGTATAATCACCACTTTTTATTAAGGCAATTACTTTTCTCACAAACTGAACAGAATCCATGTCTGACACATCAGCACCACACGTACTAAAATCAACAAGTTCATCAACCTTACCAGCTTTAACAAAAGACTGATACTTTTCATTACGTTCATCAACAACATAATGGAAGGTATGATTACCAACCTTGTACAATAAGTAACACTCTTTATATGAATCATATGTTTCACAACAATCATAAGGGGCCTCAGAAGGTACTTTATAATCGTGTTCAACATAATGAGCACACACTGGTGAAAGCGTTTCCAGCATAGTATCTTTCATATTATACATTTCTTCCATCTTCATTCTTTCATTGATACCAACACCATAATAATCATAGCGATACCTATATTCAGCTTCCCGTACACTATCTCTGTGATTCTTGGGTCTTTTATTAACTGAATATAAACATGCCTCAAGAATTTCCTCTGTTATCGTTCTATTGTTAATACAATCCATATAATGTTTTGGAGTTTTCATGATTTTTGTCCTCACTTTCTTAATTTAATTTATTATTATCCATAAACATACCGTACAGTTTTACTGTATTTATTGTCACTATCAATCTCATTACCTCTAATGCTTCCTGATGCTCCGCACTATCAACATTGTCCCAAAAGATGCAAGGATAAAATGTAGCATAAGCAGTATTATATAGTATGTTATACTCACATTTACTTAAACACTTTTTATAACTACCAAAAGAATTAACAAAGTCTCTATGGACATTTTCATTATTTATATCTTTTCTATAGCTATATTCGTTAAATTTATCCCACATATCAATAACAAACAATGCAATCTTACCAGCTTTATTATTAGTAATATTGTTATTCTTATTTGATTTAGTGTCGTTACAATTGTTGTTACGCATTTTTATACCTTCCTTGGCTTTTCGCCATTAATATAATTGGTTAATAAGTTACATATCATAAGGCCTTAATGATTATTCCACAAAAGCTGTTTGCCTTTGCTTTATACACATATTATATCACGCAGGTATTATATTTCGTGTAGCAAATCAAGCATTTTTTAATTTTTTTATAAACTCATAAAATAATATTGTAATCACAGCAAAACAATAGTATTATGAATACATACATATATTTAAGAAAGAAGGCAAACACCCTGATTAAATACAAGGACCCAATAGGTAAATTAAAAGCAAAAGGATATACAACTACTGATTTAAGAAAAGAAGGGGTATTATCACAATCTGTTGTATCATATTTACATAATGATAAATATGTAAATTTACGTACAATTGATAAGATATGTCAGCTTTTAGATTGCAAAATAGAAGATGTTGTAGAAATATTACCTGATAAATCAGAAAAATAATACGATTTCAAAAACGCATTATAATAGGAAGGAACTCATTTAAAATGGAATATAATTCAAAAACAAGAACTATTCAAAACATCAAATCAAACATTGATAAAGGTCTTATTAAATTTGACCATTATTTACAAAGAGAAGAGAATCAATGGAATAGAAAAACTAAATCATTATTCATTGATACAATATTAAGGGGCTATATTATTAATCCTATAATTGTAATTAAGGATAACAAAATCCTCTCTATAATAGATGGAATACAAAGACTCTCAACCATAAGAGATTACATAAACAATCAATTTGCATTATCAAAGGATATGGATATACTAGAATACTATGATATGGATTCAGAACAAATGGAATCATTTGATTTATCTGAAAAGAAGTATAGAGCATTGCCACTATCAATTCAGCAAATGATATTGGAAACAGAATTAAGGTTTTATGAAATAACGGATTATACTGATAAAGAGATAAGAGATAACTTTGCCAGATTAAATGCAGGAAAGCCATTAACTCAGAAACAATTACGAAAGACTGTCACAACGCAACAATTTCAAGATGCAATAACAGACATATTATCTCTACCTCTTATGACACCTATTACAAAAGAGGAAAGAGGTATGAAAAAGCTCATAACACCTACAATGAAGAAAGGCGCTACAGATAGGGATATTATTATTCAAACCTTAATGCTCATAGAATCATCAAATGGTAATTATGAATTAAACTCATTTACGACTAATGACATCAATGATTTTGTAAATTGGTATAACATTAATTTAAATGATGATGTTATTTCACAATTAAAGGTTACAATAAACACATTGAATGAGTATATACACTATATCTCTCTTAAACCAACAACAACTCCTTTTATGTTATATGCAGCATACAAAGTTATAGATTCTGATACAGATATAACATCATTCATAACGAATTTAAAAAACTTTATTGAAAATTACAAAGATAATACAAATTATTTAAATATTGTTCAAGCAGGAACCACATCACCACAAAGTGTTAAGGCTCGTTTGGATTATTGGAATAATATGATTAAATAATTTATTTAAGTTATTCATTTTTGCTAGTAAATACATTCATTAGTAGCATTAAAATCACTTGAACATTAGTAAACTCAAGGGAGACAGATTAGTATTATGGGAATCCCATAATACTAATCTGTCTCCTATTTTTTTTTATTAATCCAAACAAATTACAACATCAAAAAAGCTAATAGGAATATTACTTCTTACTAGTTCTTTATTTTTAGTATCTTTTCTTTTTACTATTACAATACAACCACTCTTATAATATTATCTCCTAATTTAAAATTATCTTTATGTAGTTGATAAAGAAACGCCCAAGACTTTTCTTATATTTTGTGTTATACTGTAAAAAAAAAAGAGAAAGGAAGTATTAACATGTCGCATAAAAGGATACGAGGTCAAGTTGAATCTGAAAGATTAAATAAAATAAAGGAGTATAAAAAAGAAAATAATTCTATTGTCAAATTATATATATTTAATTTAGGGGCAATATTATTATTTTCATTTATTTTTCTTATGATGTCTTTAAATACAAAATTAAATAGTGATATAAAATTTTCTATTATATTAACGGTATTCTCTATAAGTTTTACATTTGCTACAGAAATCAAAGATTGGAATGAATATTTTATAAATGATAAAAATATAAATAGTTCAGAAGTTAATATAATTCAAAAGTTAATATATTATATTCCAGCTTTTACTATAGTTCTATTTTTATTATGTATCTTTGGCTATTTATTTATGTTTGCTACAAATATATCTGATAAAACAGCTAACGCAATAACAATAGCTGTCATTATACTATTTGCTGTATCATATACAGTTCGCTTAATATTGATAGAAAAAAGAAAATTAAATAATAAAATCAAAGCTTTGAAATAATATCATTAATTTCTTTGTTTGTTGAATACACACTATATATTATGGTTGTGTTTCATTTTTCTTATCATTATTCTGCAAAAATGAAATACTTACCGGCTGATTACTATTAACCCAAAATGTTTTTGTTTTTAATTGTGGCGGTTTATTAGCAGCATAAACATTATCAATACTGCTAATATTTCCTACAACACAGAAACATATCAGCATTAAACCTATCATTATCTTCTTGATTAAATTAATATTATTTAATCTGCTTTTCATATTATTTCCTCCGTATTATTTCTTTTATGACATTTTTACTTACCTATTATTAGTATCGCAAATTGGCTTACTTTTCTATTACTGTTTTTAAATATTTTTGTAAAAAAAATAAGAACACCTATATTTTAGTAAGTGTTCTATATTAAATATTAATTAATCCAAACAAATTACAACATCAAAAAAGCTAATAGGAATATTACTTCTTACTAGCTCTTTATTTTTAATATCTTTTTTTTTACTATTACAATACAACCACTCTTATAGTATCATCTACTAATTTGAAAAATAATCCCACAGATTTATTAATTATTGTTTTATCATAAGCCTTTTGTGAACATATAGCATACAAATCTGTATCATTATTAATTTTAGCGGCCACATACCTATATCTGGACCTATTTATTAAGTCTTTACTCTTCATAGACTGTTTTTCTGTAATTATGGCTTTTTCTACTTTGAGTGTTTCTATATTCACATTATACAATTTTCTTATATGATTAATGCAGTATACAGCTGTATATACAAATAATACCTCAAATAATATATCCCAAATTATATCAGTAGAAAAATTATTCATATACTCTTTTACCATATAAGCTATCATAATTCCTGATAATATTATCATTAATATTAATAGAAAAATCCATTGTATAATCTTATTATTTCTATATTTATTTATGAGTTTTATTTCATCTTTAGATAATTGTTGATTTACCATTACTTATACACACTTTCTGAAACGTATATTTATATTTCTTCTATATATTAGTATCGTAATAAGAGATATATTTCTATTATTTTTGCCTTAAATATTTACAGCTATATAATTACTATTTAATTTGTTGTATTCGATAAAGAAACTCCTGTGACTTTTGTGAAATTATTTGTTATACTTGGATTATAAATATATTAAGAAGGATAAAGATAACATGAAACGTAAAAGAAAATCATATAAAAATACTTATTATAATATAACCATAAATAATAACTATTATAATGTTGAGAAAAACACCAAAGAAACAGAAGATATAAATAATGAGGAAACAGATAAAAAGGAAATAGATAATAATAAGAAGAAGAACGAAATATCTAAAGAAAATAAAAATCTAAATCACTTACTTTTAGTCAATTTGGGGGCAATTTTAATTTTTTGTTTTGTATTTTTATTATTATCAATACCTTTTAATAAAAATAATGATGTGAAATACTGTTTATTACTTACTATATTTTCTGTTAGTTTTACAATAGCTACAGAATTAAAGGATTGGACCGAATACTTTATAAGAAATAAAGAATATAAAGATTTAAATATATTTGTAAAGGTAATACATGTTATGCCTACATTTACAATAACACTACTATTTTTGTGTGTTTTTTCTTATTTTATTAAATTTGTACCAAATATTCCTGATACAACTGCAAATATTTTAACTATATTAATGCTTATTATTTATTCAATATCATACACAATAAGAACGATTTTTTATAACAATGATAATACCAAAAAGAGGAAAATGAAAAATTAAATATTCTTAATTAAGACAATAACTATTTTAATTTTAGAGCATATACTAATAATGATATACCTAATATTAGCACTGGTATAAATAATGATAATCCTAATACAGAATTACCAGTACAACCTATAATAAGTATACTTATAACTGGAATGATACCTAATCCAAAACAAACGTATATCATTATTAGTATTAAAATTATTTTTTCATTTTTCATAAATATTTACCTCAATAATAATATATATATTTTTTTTATTTCACGTAAGCTAAATAATTTAAGCCAATAGCCCAAACAAAGAGAAAACTAAAAGAAACAATCTCAAATATTATTTTTATTAAATCATCTTTATCTATTTTTATATCATAAATAAACCTCTTCTTTATATATATTTATCTCTCTATATATAGTATCGTAATTAAGAAGTATTTTCGATTATTTTTCTTTAAATATATATCCCCCTATATATATTTATTATATACATAGAGGGATAGTTTTTATTTCTATAAATATTTACTGCTGATATTAATATAAATGCCATCCATATTTAGCATAAAATTCTTCATCTGATAAATATTTTTGGTCAAATCTTTCCTGAGTCATATTAGGGTCGCCACCTGCTAACATATATCTTGCGGCTGCTTCATTTTTGCCTTGTCTTGCATCTGATAACTCATCCATTGTTAAGCATTCTCCATTAGCCCAAAAGCCCTTTGGATAAAATTCTGCTGCATATTTTGTATCATATTTATAGTTATTTGGATTTGTTCTAATAGTTTCTCCAAATGAACTTGTAAATGTTTTCTTTCCATCATTAGGCTCATTATTTGCAGTACTTGTACTTCCATTTGATGTATTACTTCCACTATTATTAGAACTACTACTTCCATTAGAACTATTGTTATTAGAAGCTGTATTACTATTACTTCCTTTATTCTTCTTAGTAGTCTTTTTATTTCCCTTATCAGATGTTGTTGTATTATCATTTCCATCTGATGTATTATCAGCTACTTCTTCTTTTTTCTCATTCACTGTTATATTGCAATTAGCTCCGGTACTAAATCCATAACTATCTGTTACTTTATAGGTTATCTGATATGTACCCGGTGTATTAATATCTACCTTACTACTATCTACTTCAATACTACCTGTTATATCAGTACCTTTTCCATCAGAAGCACTTACACCACTTAAATAATCAATAGTATCACCAACTGTTACTGTTTTATCGGAAATACCATTAATTACAGGAGCATCAATAACAGATATTTTAATATCAATATCAGTACTATTACCTGCATCATCAGTTACAGTAATGGTATTATCATAATCACCACTCTTAGTATATGTAATCTCATCATTATGTTTTAAATTACATCCACCAACAGCAATAACACCGGTAGCATTATTTTCTGTACTTTCTGTACTATCAGTTTTTTCAGTACTTTCTGTACTTTCAGACTTAGGCTTATCTTTAAATGATGCATCAATATTACCAGATAATTCAGTAACCTCAGTAATAATATCAGACATATGTAAAGGAGTATTAGTCTGAACAACAATATTATCAGAAACAGTAATTTTAGGAGCAACAGTATCTTTTACTTTTACCTTAATATCATAGTCTTTATCTTTATAAGAGATAGTAGCCTTATAATTACCCTCTTTAAAGAAATTAACATCTTTTGTATTAAGTTTAGCATTTTTAAGTTCATCCTTAGATAAGTCTAAGAAATCAGATATTTTAATAGCATCCTCATTACCAAGCTCAATAGTAATAGATGATTTAGTAAGTTTTGTACTACCACATCCAGTCATAGAACCAACTATTAATGTAGAAGCAAGTAATGTCATAATAATTTTCTTTTTCATTGTGTATGTTTTCCTTTCGCGTTTATACATTATTTCATATAACAACTTAGATTTAGTATACACCTTTTAGTACTAATAGTCTATATCTATTTAAAAGTTTTATGACAATTTGTCATATTTCATAATATTACTAAGGTATTTTTATATACTTCATTTGAGGTGTAATAGATATGACAGAGATTGTAAGGTATCCTCATATAAGAGATTTGAGAGAGGATAATGATTTAACCCAGCAACAGATAGCAAACATGTTAGGATGCTCTCAAACAGCTTATTCCTTATATGAAATAGGTAAACGTGATATACCAACAACTATTCTTATTAAGTTAGCCAATTATTACAATGTTTCTGTGGACTATTTATTAGGTAGGACTAATAAGAAATCAATGAGATAGTAATATCATATTAGAGACACAAAAGTATTATGGGTCTCCCATACAGATATATTGTCACCCCTTATAAATCAATGGTTTCAGGCACCTTTATTGCTTCTGTTATTTCTAATGTCTAGCAAATTTATGAGTTTTATTCTTCACAATATTATCTGTATTACTTCCCATTATATATTGTAATTGCTTATCAATTTGATTTTGGGCATTTATAAATTTATCTTCGTTGTAATTAATACCATATTTAAATATCAATTTATCTCTCAGAATATTTTCATATTTTATATTGATAATATTATCCTTATTATCAATATATTCATCCCATATATCATCATATAAAGTTTTATAATCATTGATAAGACCTTTATTATCATTATAAATTTTACTAATTTCCAATGATAATTTATCATATTCATTCTGTCTATTATTAATTTCTGTCTGTAGTCTGATAAAATCACTATTTGAATGAATATCATATTTATTCTGAATATCGAGTAATGCTTTATTATTCATGTCTATATCGTGCTGTAAATCTAATATTTTATTTTTAATTTTGTTTCTTTTATTCAAATTTAAAATAGTGACAGAGTTTAGATTATTTTGCATTTTTTCTATTTCGGCATATAATTTCTGATTTTGATTTCTGTTATGTTCAAGTTCTTTCTTATATAAAGATAGCTTGTTTCTGTTCGGTATCAGTGCATCTGATAACTTATGAAAAAGTACCGACATAGCATCACTTTCATATGTATTGCCTATCAACTGTACTCGTATGCTCTGCATCTTTCTTAATGTATTATCTAAATGGTCTTTCGCTGCCTTTGTGAGATATTCTATTGATTTACGTAATTCTGCAACAAATTTATTATGTTCTTTTATTTGCCTATTAATCAATGCTATTTCAGAATGAATAATTTGTGTTTCATCTTTTCCCTCTAACAGCTCCCTCTCTGCTCTTCTTTCTATGTTTGTAGCCTGAGGTCCCATATGATATGATGGTAACTCTTCTCTGCCTTGGTCTTTAAAAGACCTGTGGTCAATACTTATATCCAATCCCAATTCCTTAAATTTATCATTAACAACAATTTCCCAATGTTTGCGCCATTCAAAGACTCTTGCCCTATCATTGATATATGATACATTAGGATTAATCCTGCCGCCCTTTGTGGTACGTGGTGAACGATTAACTCTTTCCAGTCCGAGAGCTTCTCCCTCTGATTTAGTGAGCCATACTTTTTCCTTTCCATTCACGTACTTATATTGCTTTTCCCATCCATTGTCCTTTTCATTATTAAATTCTTCTGCTGTAAATCTTTTTTCTTCATCCCCACGCTTACATATGTACTCAACTTCTGACTTCTTTTCCCATTTACCATTTTCGTCCAGTGGGCGCATTGTGACCATCACATGAGCATGAGGATTACGGAATATCATTTTATCTTTATCTTTTGTCGGATGCCCGGTAGCATCTATAGGCTGTTTATAATCATTCATCACTGGTGGATTATGAATACATATATCAGCACACAAATTTAAGGGAATTATTTCATCTTTTATAAAGTTTTGTAATACCTCTATCTGCTGTTCTTGTGATAGCTCAACTGGTAGCGCAATTTCAAATTCTCTTGATAATCTTGCCATATTCGATTTTTCAATTTTTTCTACAGCGTTCCAGAGAATATTTCTATCTTTGTATTCTTTCGTGGCGCAGTCCGGCAACATGATTTCTTTATATTCGATGTAATGCTTTTTGGTATAATCGTGTTCCAGTCCATCATATTCATTTATCAACTTCTCTCCTGAGCGGTACGCAGCACTTGCCACAGCACTTCTGCCTGATTTTCGATTGATGATTTTAACTTTAAAATGAAATATTGCCATATTAATATATACTCCTATATTCAAATGAATGTATTCACATAAATGACAACATATTCATAGATACTTGTATCTTTCTTTAAATATTTGTTTGCAGTTATATGACAACATTCTTTTGTTTTTCTATTCTTTTTTTGAAATTTGTTTGCATTTATGTGAAAACAATATTTATATTGATTGTGATTTTTATATTAGAAATGTTTTCATTTATGTGAAAACTATGTCTATAAAGATTATGGTTTTGGTCTTAGAAATGTTTCCAATTATATGAAAACAATATAGAATATAATCTATTTTTTTATTAGCAAAGTGTATTACTTATTATACTTCTGTAATTTTATATATCTTTTTCTGTTCATATTAATATATATATTTGTAACTGTCTATTTGGTCACATACGTGACAAATAGCGCACTTACACACAACATCAGAGATATTGTGAAGCGCGTTCTACCGAAGGTTGCTACCGCAGGTGTCTTGCAGACGGCTTGTCTCAATAGTCTCATTCCTATTTAATGCATCATAGATTATCTGTTGAAATTCATCGTCATTCATTATATCTGCATCAGGAATAAGACTCTCGACTATTGCTCCCCTTACAATAAGCCTGTGTGTCCTTGCCTTTCTTAATTTCTCCGCTTCTCTGTTTGCTCTCATCTGCTGTTGATGTTTTAATTGTAATTCTGTATATTGTTTGCTCATTATGTGCTCTCCTTTATCAAGTAGAGATAATGCATAAAGCATCATCCCTACCTGCTTTTTCCTTTACTGTGTGTCTTTTGTTCTGTTGGATTTATTAAATGTGGAATTTTATTTTGAATAGAATTGATACTAAATTTGATTTCTTCTATATCTTTGAATTTATCTATATCAAGAACATCCAAACATAGCTTATTGCCAGAAACAAGCATCATCTGACTTTCATTATAAATATCTTCTTTATCCTTGCTGTTGTATGTAAAACCTATACCGGACATTCCATTTGAATGATTATCAATCATCTTTTTGTACTGGTCTATTGCTTCATCAATATTTTCTGTTTCATACATTTCGCATTGGTCAGGATACTCCGCATTAGAAGTGGCAAAAAATGTAATTGAGTAATCGTTTTCTTTTTCCATAAGCATAGACAAATTTTTCTCTATACCATTTATCAAATCTGATGCAGTCTGCCTAATCACATTCATACTGTTCCGCAGCTCTTCAACCTCTTTACCGCTTGACCATCCGGCAATATATCCAAATGAATAATCTGTAGTATCTATATTGAAATGTTGACAAGTAGCATATGCAACTGACTCAGCTTGTACCTCTTTTGTGTTCCTATCTGCTTCTTTTTCAATTCCAGTATCTTTTTCATGTAATATACTGTGTGCAATCTCATGTATCAATGTCTTTGCTGTCTGTACTTCACTCATATTATCTTTTATAACAATACATTTATCTTCGATATTATAGTAACCCTTTGCGCTTGTATCTATTTCTGCAAATTTGATAGGTACTGTAGATGTTTTTTTTATAGCTTCAATGAATTTGTTATATTCCTCGACATCCCCGGACAGTTCATTAACAAGGCTTGGTATTGGCTCCCCTGATGTCTGGCTCACATCAAACACATTTGCAACCTTGTATGCCGGTATCACTACTTTTACCTTTTCTTTTATTGTATTTCCGCTTGAATCAAGCATTGGTCTGTTTGTATCAGGGTCTATTTTGTCTTGGATTTTGTCAATTTTATAAGGGGATGGGGCTATGATTTTTATTGCTTTTTGACCTTTTTCTACCTGTCTATGGAATGTGGTTTTCCATTTGGAGTAGCCTGCCACAAGACTTGCCTGTGGCATCTGCATAGCTATAAGAAGCGAATTATTAAAGCTATAATTATGAAATTTAGACATAACTTTCAAATAATTCATATATTTTTCGCTATCAAAGAGGGCTTTAACACCCTCTTCGAGCTTCTTTGTTATCTCATCAATCTGTACTGTCGAGATTGACTTCATGTTCGTATCGTTCATCTTTTGTTACCTCTATCTCCACAGCATCCGGATTAAACATATAATCCTGATAATCCTTGTGGTCTTTTAATCTTAAATACATACTATATAATTCGCGCATCTAATTTTTCTCCTATCTTGCTTTAAAATTTTTTTTACTTAAATCAATTTCTTTCTGTTCACGCTCTTTTTGGGGCACATCTGATATTGTCAGCTTTTTTGTATATCCGTTGTAGTTAAACACATGTTCAGTAATACATTCTTCTGGGTTTTCCGCTTGTACACTCATATGTATGTTTTTAAGCTCATTTACATCCTTTACCTCTTTATCAGGTACAAGCATTATTTCATCCTTAGTACTGACCATCATATACATACTTTGCATGTCAGGATAATCAAGCTTCATCTTCTCAAATGCAATATCAAGTGCAGCTTTACTAGTGATAGCTGATGCCCCCATATACCCTGCTTGATTAGAGAGTGCATATAAAGAGACAGAAAGATTTTCTGTGATAAAATCGCTAATGTAAAAATCACTCATACCATTTTCCCTTAATATGTCGGCAAGTATATCCGATACTTTTTTGCATACATACTGGTCTTTGTCGGTGTTTTTATGTGCAATCTCAAAAATCTCCTGCGGTGACATTCTTACATATCTACAAAAATCATATCTGATATTAAACATGTTTGCATCATCAATCATATATCTGGCAACCAACGCTACATCGCCTACTTTTTCATAAGGCATATCCTTTAAATACTCCTTGTGCTTTTCAAAATTTAAAGGCTCAAGATATATTTTTTCATTAATGTTTTTCTGTGTAAATGGTTCATCCAATGGCACATCTTCTTTTAAACATTCAAGCTGTTTCATTGTCAAATTGACCAAATCATTTATTGTATGACCATCTTGGTACCAGAAATATTTATCTTCAAAATAAAGGATAGGTCCTAAATTTGAATCAGAATAGCATACTGTCAATACATCCTTTTCCTCCCCATCCACTTTTATTTTATCCTGAATCAAATCAACGCTATAGCTTTCATCTTCGCAGTATTCATTCATTACTTGTTGAAGCTCATATGTAAATTGATTCATAAATACTCTGTAATCTAAATTATTATCCATTATTTTTTTCTCCTCTTATAATACCTACTAAATTTAGGTATAAATTTTCTTTATTTTTTACATCAGGAATTGCAAATATGCCTAATCGTTTTGATAGTACATATTCTTTTTCATTCATTATTTTTCCATCTTTTATAATTGCATTTACCTCATTATTATGTATCTTCTCAACATCAGAATTTATAGTTGCGCACAATTCATATATTCTTTCTTCATCCGATTCACTAAATTCAGGTATTGGCTTATTTGAAAAGAATATAATATGAGGTATGGTATTATATTTTTCTGCAACGATACCGGCATAGCTTACCCCGGCATCAAGCGTATCAACTAATATTGTATAATCATCTGGAGCATATACCCGCCCCTTATATATATCTACATACATTACATATTCTCCTTGTCATTTAAATATTTTTTATTATATTCAACACATTCTTTTGATAATGGAGCTAAATATTTGTCCTTATAATATGGTACTTTTTTTACTCGGTTGTACCCATATGGACTAATCAATATTGCATCTCCTGTACCAGTTAATGTCATTAAATCCGATTCTGATATAATAGCCTGCTCATTGTATGATACGGATGCTTTTCTACTCTTTCCCTCGCCATTCCATGACGTTTTTCGTTCTTTGAACTTGCCACACCACTCAACAATCTGTTTCTGTGTCTTAGAGGTTGTAGCCTGAAGTACCACAATATATGAGCAGTTTGAAAGTATATCGTTAGTCTCTGGCTCACTGTAGCTGACTAAAAGAGCATCAATACTCTGCGATACCATGACAAGCCTTGTATTCTTTGACCTCATTGTTTTTATAGATTCATATATCTTTGCTAATTTACCTTGACTGACAAGACGAGCAAATTCATCTAAAATAACATATATGTAATTTAATTCTTCTTTTGTCTCATCTCTCTGCTCAACCATTGCTAGTACTTGATTAACAACTAGTTGCAGTAAATCATAATATGCCGACAGCTTTTCTTCTTTCAAAACAAGGTAAATGCTCTCTTCATTATTTAACATTAACGGATTGACTTTATTCGGATTGTCTCTCATGGCATATCGTATATCTGCATCATTTGAAAAAAGTAATATATGATTAATGACCTCGCTTTGAATACCGCCTAATGTTTCCTCTGCCATACCTGAAAATTGAATAATATATCTATATTCAGAAGAAGTGGGATTCGCTGACTCTACTATTTTTTGAATTGTCTCCTGAATAGGCTTAGATAATATTTCATCAATAATAGAGATAAAATTAGTGAATCCCTGATTATAGAAATAGATTAGAAATCCAGTTAATAGATTTCTTGCAGAATTTTTCCAGAACGGGTCCGTTATATTGGCAGGCATTGGAATTAAACTAAATGCAATTAACTGCATACATTCAAGTATATTCTGATTATTACTATCCTCATTCAACATATAAAAAGGATTATAACCATAGCTGTATCTGTCTTGTGGATTAAACATATGTATCTTTGAATCACCATACATTGTGCTTTTAAATGATAATTCACCTTTTATGTCTATGACGAAACAGGCTGCCTTTTTATCTTTTTGTACAAGATAATCAAGAATAAAACAACTAGATTTACCTGAACCTGTACCGCCAAGTATCATCACATTGCCATCTGCTTTTTCATCCTTGACCACGTATTTATTTGTATTTACATCCTTACCAAATATCACACCTTTTGGTTTATCCGAAAGCATGGCCTTGTTCACTTTTGGGTATTGACTCTTTTCTTTCCCCTTAAATGCTCTCTTTTCTGTTGGACTGCCTAAATCATCTAACCACATATATACAACCGGTATAAACGATACAGTTATAATTAAGCTCCAGTTCTGTCGGACATCTAGCCAATAGTCCAACTTATTAATGTGAATGAATATCAATATAGCCATAAGTAAAAATGGCTGTACCCATATCCCTGATGAGATTACCTTTTTAAATATTTTTTTCATAATTACTATCGCTTTTTACATCATCATACAAATCGTATTCATCAATAATACGTTGTTTAAGCTCATTCCAGCACCAATCATCAGAATACCCATCATAAATACATTCATAAATAAGCTCATCAATATAATTTTCAACCATGCCATTATCAGATAGCTCTTCCAAAAGTTCATATGTAAACAAGTTAGACACATATTCATCCAACGTATCATCCGGCATCACAACCTGCATTTGATTTCTTTTATTCATTAGCAAAAAACACCTCTTTTCTATATATAGTATGTTATGAGTAATTATTCTTCTATATATAGTATCGTAATTAAGAGATGTTTTCGGACATTAAATTTAAAATTTTTAAAATTTTTCTCAAAAAAAGAAACTCTCAATAATACAAGAGTTTCTTTTTTAATCACAATATTTAATTTTCATTTAACCATGCTATAGTTCCTATACTTGTGCCAACATATCCTTTTCAGCCATTTTGATTTCTTCTTCTGAATACTTAGTCAGAATTTGTTCCTTAGAAAGTCCTAGTTCAAGCATATTTTGGATTGCATCAATACGCTCTTTTTTTGCATAAGTTTTTGCATAATCCAACGCATAATCCATAGCATAATTTTCTACTGTTTTGCACACTTCTGAACGACCTCCTTCTGTTTCTTTAAAATATTTGACAGCCTTGCTTAATTCTGGAAATTTTGCATCATCAAATTACTATTTTATTATAACATTAACCATGAAGCTTACAATATTCATTTTTATTACATTTTGTCAATATTTCGTTTTAATCCTCTGACCCCCTGCTCCGATATAGCAACATAGTACTTATGTGTTACATTACTACTGCTATGCCCCATCTGATTACACAATAGATACTCTGGTGTATTCAATGCGGCCAATGTAGTACCATAGGTATGTCTTAAATAATGGTATTTAAAGGTTATACCTAATTCTTTTTTTATTTTTTGAGTATGATACTTTAATGAATTAACTGTTTGAATTTTACCATCATCTAATGTATTTACTAAATCCAATGAAGAGATTATAGTTCCATCCAGATTTTGAATATCCTTTGCATTTTGCAGTCGTTGTTGAGCATACTCTTCTTGTATTATATCCCTTTTTTCTTTTTGTTCTTTTAAATATTTAATGAGCTTTTTGCTCATATATATCTTACGCTTGGCATTATGCGTTTTAAGTGGCACTAATTTAATCAGTCCATCCTGATAAGCCATCTGCTGTTCAATACTTATAATCCCCTCATCAAAATCAATGTTTTTCCATAGCAGCCCATAACATTCATTGATACGTAATCCGCAATATTTTCCAAGCATATACGCTGTTTCGGCATTTGTACCATTGAAATAATCATCAAGCTTCTTTAAATCTTTTTTGCAAAAATAAGCAATATCCGTATCTTCACTCGTTTTTCTTTTTGGCATATGTATCTTTGACTCTTTATTAATGCACATCATATTGTAATCATCCAATGACATATATCCTCTTGAATAAGCCTGTCCGTATATCAAATAGAACATCTTCAAAAATGACTCTGTATAACTATATGCTCTATTCTCTACATGATAGAGATAATTCAAATAATCATTTATCTCTGCTACAGATACATCATGAATGTACATCTTCCCAAACTTATCCTTTAAATGATTTATCCACAATGAGTCTTGTTTCTTTATCGTTGCATATGCTTTTCCAAACCTGCCATTCTCCGAATATTCATTATATATTTCCTCAAAAGTCTTTGCCGGTATAACCTTAGCTTGTGGCTGATTAGCTTTTGCCTGAGCCTGAGTCATGGCCAATAATCTTGCTTTTGTAGCCTTTTTTTCTGTACGAAATGGCTTTCCGTCATCATCCTTTACTCTTCTTTGTGAAACAGTCCTACCATTTACTAACATGGTAAATCTGTAGCCCCAAAATCCATTTTCTAATTGATAAACTCCTTTTGTTTTACTTTCTGACATAATTGCATAGTTTCTCCAATCTTGGCCGAAAATTGTCCGAAAATACTTTTTTAGGCTTTTATAAAAACATCAAATTGGCCGAAAAATTGTCCGAAAATCATACCGCCTTGCTTGCATAAATCATTCCTTGTATACTTTTACATCACTATCTTAAAATGAATGTATACAAATATCAAAGCACCAGAAAGCCTTATTTTACTGCATCTACTACAAAGGACAACCTCGCTTGGAGAGTTGACTGTGAGTTCGGTGCTACAGCAGGAAAGACTGACCTTGCTAAATGTGCTAAGAAGAATAACCTCGACGCAATCCATGATACAGTTCATGAGATGGCTAGAGACGAGGCTAGACACGGAAGAGCCCTTAAGGGACTTCTTGACAGATATTTTGGTTAATTACAAAATAGATAAATATCATTTGAAAATGCAACGCAAAAACCAGTTCGTAAAAATGTCATTTTACGAACTGGTTTTATTTGGGTCATGTTCTGCAAACTTGAATTGACATTTATACAATATCCATTCTTATTTCATCAATAATACTTTTATCTCTTAACTTGTGAATTTCAGCTCGTGTGATAAAAAACACAATTCCTATCAAAACAAATATACCCCCAAATAATGCCGCCCACGGAATATGATACAATACCGGGAAAGCCTTACGAATAGATAAATTAATTAAAAATGGAATGGCAATTCCAAGTACAACTCCCGGAACAAGTGCCTTTACAACACAAAAAATACTTTCACTATATAACATCCTGCAAAGTGATTTATTTGTCATTCCAACACTCTTTAACACAGCAAACTCACGGCTTCTGATTCTGATATTTGTCGTCAGCGTACTAATTACACTTGTAAATCCCATGAGAATGAGCAGGATAACAAAACCATACATCACAATTTCAGCAAGAACTATAGCTATATTGAGCATTTTAACCATAGCATCTGTGCGGGCAATTCTCACGGTATATCCCTGCTCTACATAAGAATCCTCTGCCGCAATCGGATAATATTCATCCATGACACTTCTGGCATATTCTGTATAATCATCTTCATCTGATGGCATACTAAACCAGTCAAAACTCCTCGCATCCGCATCAGGTACGACAATTCTGACCGGATATGGTGTCATTTCCCCAAAACCATATTCCTTTAAATCGGACTGTTCTAAAATACCACCAATTGTAAGTGTGTTCTTCTCATTGGCTGCGTTTATCAGGGAAATCTGTGTCACATCATCTTTAAAAGGTTTTATCGACCTATACTCTCCATTGTCATTATATTGGTAAGTGTTCAGCAAAAGGATACTTCCATATTCTGCGCCTGCCCTGTCACACAATTTTTTATAGAGTACATCATCAACGGACACGATTTCTGTCCTTGTTTCCCCATTATCATCGGAAAAATTCGGAACCTGCAGCATATCCTCTGTTAATGTATTTTTATCTAATAGCGCATTGTAGGTAAAAGTATCTGCTCCAACACCATATACGTCTATCCCGTACTTTTCCAGCTTTTGTGTGATTTCATTATATTGTTCTGATGTAACAGGTCGGCTGATTTTTCTCTCTTCTTTCCCTGTTTTCGCATTTACCTCGATATCATAATTGGAAGAATAATCCACCATCATTTCTTTTGATTTTGGTGTCATCCATTCTT